>Ga0067045_1027729_pt1 | contig 66686 bp, 86 predicted proteins | sample TerdegcTABiofilm_FD_59184 | JGI IMG/M metagenome (GOLD analysis project Ga0067045, IMG submission 59184) | Combined Assembly of (Gp0054472, Gp0054536) Wastewater bioreactor microbial communities from Singapore -Terephthalate degrading...
GGCCGGGCCGCCGTAGCGGCCCGGCCCCAGGAGCAACACAACACCATTCACTCAGACGGCGGCAGGCTGGCGGTTCGATTCCAGCGCGGCAACAAGGCCAATCTTGACCGGCTCTTCTTCGTTGATGTCGGCCCAAACGTACAGGACCGGGCGGCCGTCTTGCACTTCCAAGTAGATCGGGCCGCATTCGCTGTCGAATGTGCCCGTCCCTTCCGGCCTGATGCAAAGCCCGCGCGTTTCGGCGGTCACGGCGGCCTTGCATGGCTGGCCTGTTTCGGCGTCAGCAAAGGTCAAGACCTCGGTTCTCATGGCTGTTGTTCCCGGTTGCTCACGATTCGATTCGCACCACGTTTGCGGGAACCAAGATCGACCAGTTCCCATCCCATAGCTCGTATCCTTCTTCCCGTTCAACCACGCGCAAGGTCATTTCCGTACCGGCCCGGACATAGCGGCGGCATTCTGTCTTGCCGCTCTTGCTGGTCCAGGTCACTTCTCCACTCTTCAGGAACTTCACGGTATTCATGGCGGCCCCCTAGCACTTGCTGCCGTAGACGGTTCCATCGTCGCCAACGTACAGGTAATACTCCCCGCACTTCTCGCTCGCGGCGGTCAACCGTTCCCCGGCATCGGCTGGTAGGCAATCGTTGCGGTCCCAAAAGCCGCAACCGTGCCCGTTGCGCGTCAACCAGAAGTCGTGCCCTCCTAGTTCGGCGGCCGTCCATTGCGGATGATCGTAGCGGGCAAGATCGGCCGCGTTCTCCTCTTGGAAGCGCTGGCAATCTTCGATCATCGCGGCCAACGTATCGGCGTCTATATCGTCGATACCGTAGTCGGCATCGAGCGGTTCGCCACCTTGCGGCGTGGAATCGTCGTTGCTGCTCCATAAGGCCGCTTCGATGTAGGCCAGCGTGAACTCGTCAAGCTGCTGCTGCGTTCTCATGGTTGCGACTCCGGTTCGTCGTAATCGGGCAGAGGCGCGCCGAGTATCTCCAATCCCTCTTCGGCCGCGTCTTGCATCGCACAGAACCCTTCGTCGGATTTGTCCCAAAGGCCGGTACAGGCGTCATGGCAAGACGTGGCCATGTTCCGTAGGATTTCGACAAGGCGCTCGCGTTGTTCGCTATCCAGCTTCACGGTTGCTTGCTCCTCTTGATTGCGGCTCTCGCGTTCTACTCCTCGTGCAGGTCGTCATCCGACTCCTCGTAAAGCACGGCATCGACAAAGCAGACAGAAAGTTCTTCTTCGTAGGTATGCGGGAAACCTACGCCCTCGGCGTGACGCATGGCGTTTTCCACGGCCTCCACGGCGGCATCTTCCATCATTTCGCGGTCGAACTTGCCGTCGCCTTCGCACTCCTCGACCTGCAATCTGACAAGCACTCTGATTTCTCGCATGATGTTCCTCGAATAGATGTGGTTGAAGGGAGGTTCGCGGTTGTCCCCGTCATGCCGTCCAGTTCTGCGCGGCCAGGTTGCGGCGGATGCGCTGTTGCTTGTCCTCACGGGTCCAACCTTGAAAACCAGGGCGGTGTTCGAGCTTGCCGGTCACGGTGTAGCCGGCCTTCTCAAGCTGCCCGGCAAGGTCAAGGGCCATTTCGACCCTGATTTCGCGCTCGGCGTAGTCGGCATCGTCGATTCCCCAAAGGGAAGCCTCGAATTCGTCGCCTAAGACTTCCAAGCGGCAGCGGACCCCGTACCACGCCCATCCCTCTTCATACCACTTGACCAGTGGGGCAAGGGTTTGGCGGCGGCTGGCGGCGGAGAGTTCGGCGGCCACTTGGCGGGATGCGCCGTTGGCGCGGGCGTGCTTGTAGACCCCGTAATCCTCCCCGGCGGGCAAGGTAAGAACGTAACGCTCGCCCCGGTCCCATGTCCGGCAGTAGCCTTGCCGATCGCGCACGTCGCCGTGGTCGAAAGCATGGGCCGGCTTGGCAACGTGTTCCCATCCATCCCAGTTGTCCCACGGCGCTTCGCCGTTGTCGGTATCGTCGATAACGCGGGCGGCGGCTAGAAGATCATCGAAAGCAATCGTTGCCGGCTGGCTTTCGACGGCAATCATCGTATCCCCGTGGCGGAACGTGGTTTTCATGGTTGCTTGCTCCGGTGTTGCTCGCTCCGATACTATAATAATAGCACAGAAGAGATGTAAGTCAACTTGCTAATCGGTCAACCCGCCCGCTTTCACTACGGCCCTTAGTACGGCCTTGGCGACTTTGACCGTTGTATAGCGGAGTTGGATTGAAACGCTGTCCCCGTTGCCGTGAACGTCAACCGTCAGCCCGCTGGCGTAAATCTGATTCGGGTTGCTTTGCAGCCGGCGGGCGGCACCATTTCCCAGCAGCGCGGCCAATTCGACCGTCACTTCTTGCTGGCGGTTGCGGCTGGCGTTGTGCTGCGCGGCCCGCTCGGCTTGCTCGGCATAGGCGGCCATGTACCACGGCAAGAAGCGCCGCTGGATTTCAGCGGCAATCTTCTCCGGCGGCCGGTTGCGGGCAATGGTGACATGCTGGCACTTGTCAGGGCGGTATTGCTGGCGGTCGCTCGTACAGGGCCACATGCCGCTGATGTAGAGGCGGCCCTTGGCTTGCGTGCTGTTGACGTGAATCCCCCGTCCATTGCCGTCGATCAGCACGGCGCACCACGTATGATCGGCGTATTTCGGGTCAAGCTGCCAGCCGGGCAGATAGGGCAGAAGGGCGGTCAGTTCGGCATCAAGCTGTTGCTTTTCGGTCATAAGTTGTATCCCTTGTCCCTGTAGTGCTCTTGCCACAATTCGACTACCTCCTTGCTGCCAAGGCCCTCTTCAGCTTCGGCAACGGACTCCTTGACGTACTCCACGCCCACGGCGGTCAATTCGCCGAACAGGTAGCCCACCTTCTCGCCGCTCGGCAACGTGACGGCGTTTATACAGTGTTCCCCGGCCGCGCAGTGTTCCGGGGTGTCCGATTCTTCATCGTCGCCCGCGCGCTTGGGGTACTCGTCGCTGTCAAACGTCCATTCATCGTCGGGGTGTGCCGGGGCCTTGCCCTCGCGCTTCAGGCGTTTGCAGATTGCCCGGCCGCAATCATCGCACCATACATCGGCTTGGTAGATGTAGCTCACGGTTGCTTGCTCCCGTTTGGCAGGAACAGCCCCAGCTCGCAAAAGAAGTCGTCAACCGCCGCTTGCGCCATGCGCCGGCTCTTGAACATGCCAGCGTCGTAAAGGTGGTTCCACTTCCCGCAACAGTGGTTCAATCGCGTGTCGCGGATGGCCGCCTTGGCACGCTCCAGGTCGGTCCAAACGCAAGCCACCCAATCTTCTTCCGGGGCCACTTCCAAGGGGCCGATGCTGGTGGCGAGAAGATACGGGTAGCACTTCTCTTCTCCCCGCTTGACGGCCCCCAGGGCTTCCAAGCGTTTGCCCACTTCCGCCTTGAACCATGCGCGGATCTTCTGCTCTTGTTTGCTGCGTTGCCGGGTCATTTAGATGTAGACCTCCTCTAGCCCCGCTTCCACCTCCACGCGCTCATCGGCGTCAAGATGGGCGGTCAGGTTGGCATCTTCGTCGCCCCAGAAAAGGGAAACAAAGTCGTATCCGTGGTAGTTGACGGTTTCGATGCCGACCCCCATGCCGCCGTCAATCCATCCGGTCACTTCCCCGGCCTTCAACTCGTTGAGGTAGTCCAGGGCGTCGTCAACGGAGTCGAAAGATTCGTACTCCCCTATGTCGCCGACGCGGACCCAAACCAGCAGCTTCGGGAATCCGCAGACATTGCAGGTCAAGGCATCGTTGCCCGTGGCATCGCGCCAATCAGCCGGGTTCGGAATGTCGCTGATAAAGGCGGCCTTCTTTTCCACCGCGGCCCGGTGTTCCGGGTTCGCGTGGCATTGCTCGCAAAGGCAAGCCTCATGGCAGGCGGTTCCTTGTTCGCTCACGATGGCATAGAGTTTTCTCATGGTTGCTTGCTCCGGTTGTCTGCTCCGTTGCCACGATTGGCGGCTTCACGCCCGCGTGTTCAATTGCTCGCAAAGGGCGTCGATTTCATCATTGCCCAGCGGCTCGAATTCCCCGCTGTCGCTGGCAATGTCGAATTCCGGCGCTTGGGCGGCTGCGTTTCGATCATTCGCCTGCCAGTAGCGCAGGGCCGCCAGAATGGTCGCCAATTCTCGGGGTGTAACGCTCAGTAACACGTTGCTTGCTCCTGTTGCGCAGATTTTCGCGGCTGGCGGATGCGCCCGCCCAGTTTCAGCCAGCGCTCGCGCGCCGGCCGGTCCCAACATTGCGGGTTGCCGAGGTGGGCGCGCATTTCCAAGTAGCGGTAGCCCTCTTTCGCCAGGTCCGAAAGGCCCGTAGCTAGAACATGGGCGAGGTGGTCCCGGCTCATTTGACATGCCCCGGCCTTCCACTTGCGATCATCCTTGACCCGCGCGGCCCATGCCTTCAGGCGACGGGCCTCCTTGAGGCGATCAGCCCATACGCCGGGGACAAGCGGATAGCGCCGCTTGCCACGGCCGTACAAGGTGATTGTTTTCGGTGTTTCGATCATCGCAGCCACCCTAGCAGCGCCCCGTGTAGGTTTCGGTCAAGTTCCGTCTGTAGCCGCTTGGCGTGTCGCCGGGCCGCTGTCTTGCACCACGGGCCGGCGCGCAGGTATTGCGGTCGGTAGACGTGTTTGCCGCTCGGGGCGGTTCCGGCCACGCCCACCTGGAAGCGGCGGCGTCCGGCCACGGGGACGGTTTCGGTAATGATGGCTCGCAAAGTCACGGTTACTTGCTCCGGTTGTGCTAGGCCACGATGCGAACCGATTGGAACGGCGCGCCGGTGACGGCGGGGCCGCCGCTGGAATTGCGGCGGGCGATTTCCAGGTGGATGGGCAGCCACCCCGTACTCTTACCGACGATGAAACGGCGGCGTTCCCCGTGGCGGTCTACCACCTCCACCCGCTTGCCTTCCAAGCCGGTCAGTTGCGGCGTCAGTTCGGCCGGGCAGCGCAGCTTGTTCCGCTGACAATAAGCGCCGGCCCGGTCAAGGAGGGTCCGGTAGGCGGTGTAGGCCCGCATGGAACCCCGCGCGTCCGGCGGCAGGTCGTCTTGCTGTAACCCCTCCTTGCGCAGCCACGCCGCGATGGCGGTGTGGCGGCCGATTAGCACGTCAAAGCCAAGGCAGCTATAGCCGTGGGAGTCGGGAATGACATACAACTCTTGTTCGGCGTTAATGCCCACATCCCGGTTGCCGCGCTGGCTTTGCTCGAAAGGCTCCAGGGCAGCCCGAACCCGGTCAAGGCTGCCGGCCAGGGCCGGCGTCCGCTCGGTATTCAGCAGCAGTTGCCGGGCAGCCTGATACAACTCGGTAACGGCTTTGGCGCTCGGTTTACTCATGCCACACCTCGCGCGGCCTTGTCGATGGCGGCGGCAGCCGAAAGGCGTTGATCGTGGTGGCGGCGGTTTGCCCGCTGAAGCACGCGGGGCCAGTATCCGATGTGCCGCAATTCGACCAGCAGCGGGGCCGCTTCGCGGCGGGTGGCGGGCCGGCTCTTGCGGATGCAAAGGGCGTAGTCGGCCGCGCTATGCTGCCCGACATGCTGGTAGCTGGTGCAAAAGTGGCCGTAAATGTCGGCCGGGTCGGTCGGGAAGAGGGCGAACACATCGTCGGGGTCGCCGTTCCAAACACGAATCACAACGGGGTCGGTCGGTTTGCTCATGGTTGCTTGCTCCGGTTGCTTGTCCCTACACTATAAGCATAGCATAGCAGTAGTGTAAGTAAAGCCCACGGCGGTAATGTTGTCGCGGTTTTCGATTTCGCGGGCCGCTTGGCGCTGGTTGTGCAGGATATGCGTGGCAAGTCTCCTAATAGGTAAAGGGAATCCCCAGCCGCAACCTCAGCCGGTTGACGCAACGGCTGAAGGCGCTGCCCGTGGTAGCGCATGTGATTTCGGCCGGGAAGTGGTAAGGCTTGCCGAAGTGTTCCCCGCCGTAGTAATGGACGTTTTGCACCCAAATGGTTCCCGGCCGGTTCAGGTTCACGCGCACGGGCTTGTCGGCAAACGTGCCCGGCCGGCGCTTGCGGGCGGCGGCCAGAATGCGCTCAGCATCGGCGGCCGGCAATAGCGCCCGCAGCTCGGCTTCTGTCAACTTCCAAAAGTATCCCCGTAACAAGCTCATTGTTGTTTGCTCCGTTGTAGTCTGGCGGCCCGCCGCTTGGCGTCGTACTGCCCGCGCGAAAGGGCCTTCTCTGGCGGTTTCGCGCGGTATGTCCGCAAGCGGCCGGAAAAGAGTTTCCACGTATGCGGTTCCCATGCGACGGGGCAGAAGTCGCCGCTCTTGCTGAAGTCGCTGGCGGCGGCGTACAGGGCAGCGGCAAGCGGCGTTTCGGCCGATTGCTCGGAAGCGGTGCCCAGCAGCTTGCGGGCGCGAGTGGCCCAGTTGCTTTGTGTCACGGGGGACCGGGAACGCCACGCGCGGCCCATTTTGTCACATCGGAAGTCCCCCAGGGCCGCTTCTAAGCTGGTGCCCTTGATCGTGCCGCTTTTGACGGCGGCCTTCAGGGCGGCGGCGCGATCGGCCTTGACACGCTCCACGGCGGCGGAAACGGCGGCCCGCAGATAGCGGTTGCGGCCCGGCTCGCCCTGCGCGGCCACTTCCGCAAGCGGCCGGGTCCAATCCTGTAGGGCGGCGATGATCGGCAAGGCGGCCGTGGCGGCGGCCCGTGTCGGCAGGATGGCGATAGCCAAGCCGCTCGGCGCGTGCGTAACTCGCCAATCATCGTCGCCTAGTGCCCACGGCCCGTGGATTGCAGGGCCGGGATAGCGAGTATCGGCGTAGGCCGTCATGCTGCGCTCTTCTTCCGCGCAGCGGTCACGATTGTAAACCTTGATCGTGATTTCGATTTCTTTCATCGGTGTTGCTCCAAGGTCAGGGGCAAAGGGGCTTGCAAGATCGGCTTGCCGATGGCAGCGCGTCACAATCTCATTTAGCCGGCTTGCCCACCCGTGCCATGAGGGTGTTGTGCAAGCCCCTTTGTTCCGGGCCTTGAAAGTTGGCCGGGCCGACGGGGAGTTTCCCGGCGGCCCGGCCGGGAGCAAACAACACAACCACTATTCAGTTGACCCCGGCGATGGTTGCCACGCGGGCGATTTCTTCCCACGCAACGTTGTGGCATCCCGCCCTCACGTTGCCCTGCGCGTCAACGGCGTCAAGGGCGAAGTGGCCGAGGTGGATGGTATGGCCGTTCCGCTCATACGTCTGCCCCTTGTCCCGCAAACGCTTGATAGTGCGGAAAGCCTTGATCGCATGGGCCAAGGGAACCCGCGCCCCGTGCGAAGTCTGCAATTCGTCGCCCTTGATTCGCAAGCGGACGGCTTGACCGTAGGGACAGTAGTCGCTCTGGCCGTCAAGCCACTTCTGAACGCGCTCCGTTTCTTCCCGCTGGCGATTCGCTTCCGCCCGCCTCTTCGCTTCCCGTTCCTTCTTTTCGATGGCCTTGCACTCGGCGGCCATTTCGCCCTCGGCGGGCAGGGTGAGGCGAACCCGCAAGGCGAAGAAGGCGGAGAAGGCGTTTGCCTCTTCCACAAGGCCCTTCAGTTGCGAAAAGACATAGGGCTTGTTCTGCCGGCTCTTGACGTACTTGCGGGCCAATTCCTTGAACCGCGCCCGGTACTCCTCGAATTGCCTGCGCGGTTCCCGGCTTTCGACGTTATCGACGTGGAACACGGTAAGGTGCCGGCACGCGCCCTCTACCATCCACGTATGGCCGCTGGTGGTATGGCTGTAGGTCCGGGTCGTCAACAGGACCGCGCTCTTGCCCTTGCGCGTGACGTGCCGGGCAATCGGGAAGTGACTGCCGTAGCTGTAGATGGTGTCGCCGTGGAAATAGAAGTTCCCGCCCGGCGCTTTCGCGTGGTCTTGCGACTTGTGCGCCCACAAGTGGGCAACCATATCGGCCGGGTGGACCGTGCGCTGCCGCTTGTCCGGCTTGCTCTTGAGGGCGGGAGGGGCAACCCGCCTGTACCTTGCCAATGCGAATCCGCTCATGGTTGTTTGCTCCAAAGTTGCGAGTCAAGAGTCGGTAGTCCAAAGGTCGGAGGGTAGGGGCTTCTTCGGAAGTCGCTACCCCTGGGCCTTTGCACGGGTGCGCGGCGGTCGGTCGTGGCCTTATGCCGTCGGGTCCAAGGGCCGGGCATTACCCCGGCGGTTGCATCGTTAGGTTCCTTTGTGCTGGCGATTGTTCGGTTTCGATTGCCTCAGTATATCTATCATAGCCTAGCAGATACGTAAGTCACGGAGAAACAGCAGGATTTGCGGCGGTTTTCAGGAGGCAAAGGACCGCGCCGACCGTGGTTTGCTGGTTGTTATGATCTTCCGGCTGGTCCGGGGATTGACGGGTCTGCCATTGCAGGATCAGGCCGTTGTTGCCGATCAGCCGGCGGCCGGCAAAGTCAAACTTGCCCTTGCCGAAGCGGCGGGCCATTTCGGTTGTCAAGACAGATCGGGCATCTTGCAGCCGCTTGCGAAGTCGCTGCTTGTCAGCGGCCAATAGCAACGCTTCCCGCTCATTGGCGCTACTGTAGTCGTTTGCCAGCGGCGTGCCGCAATGCAGGCAGTTGCCGGCGGCGGCGTGCCCCACCCCGTCAAGCAAGGCGTCGATTTCCGGGACGCTCACGGCGCGGCCCTGCGCGTTATAGCGCGTCTTGGCGGCTTGAAACTCCAAGAGGCAAGCGGCGTGGACATAGCCGCAACGCCCCCGGATGCCGTAGTAGCGGGCTTTCCAGTTCATCGCGACGCCCTCACGGGAAAGTTGACCAGCCGCTTCAGAAGGCGGTAAGCCTCTTGCGGCGTGCCGGCACTCCAATAGCCGAATCGACTTCCCGGCCGCTCGTCGCCAAGGTCGCCTGCCACGCGCAGGAATTGCGGGTAGATCAGCACGTTGTAGGAAAGCGGCGTTTGTTCGGTCCAGCATTCTTCCCACTCCAGCGCGGGCAAGCTGGCCCCTTCGCCACGCTGCCAAGCCCGATCGTGCCGGCGGACCACGGCGGGCGGCGTCACAAGCCGCGCGCCCAGCCCGATTTCCGGCGTGTCGAAAGTGATAGGGGCGTCGGCGGCAAGGCCGGGATAGACAAAGGCCCCGCCGCTCAGGCGGTGCGAGTTGAAACGCACTTGCACGGGGCCGGCGATTCGCGCCTGCAACCACTCGGCAAAACGCTGGACGGCGCGGTCAAGACGTTTCGTTTTGCCCTCATAGCCCCCGCCGGGCAACGGGCCGCCCCAGGGCAGGCCAGGGCTGATTCCAAGAGAACGGGTAATCATGGTCGGTTGCTCCGGTTGTTAGTAGTCGCTTCGGGCGCGGGGTTCCACGGCGGCCGGGCCGGCGGCGGCCCATTCGCGGTTTAGCTTGGCAACCTCCTTGCGGAAAGCGCTGATACCGCGCTCGCCAATGTCGAGTACAATGCCGCTCGGTTGCGGCAAGTAGCCGACATAGCCCCGCATGTTGAAGTACAGTTCGCCCCAGCGCTTGCCGTTGAGGTGGATTTCATAACGCGGGTGAGTTTCCAGGATGGCACAACCCCGGCGGGTTTCGACAAGTTCTATGGCCTTGCTCACGGCGGCTTGCTCCGGTTGTACTAGGCGGTTTCCAGTTGTCCGCGCAGAAAATCCTCTTGGCGCAACTCGGCAATCAGGGTTTCGGCGGCCTTGCGGGCGCGGGGGTTGGCGTGGATTTCGGCCCGTAGCGCGGTCCCGTAGTAGACGGCAATGCTGAGGCGGTCGAAGATTTCGGCGGTTGTCAGTTGCTCGACGGGTTTCATCGTGGTTTGCTCCGGTGTTGTCAGGCGGCGGCCGTGGCCGGGGTTTCGGCCGGGACGTAGAACCCCCCGCCCACGTCCACAAGCCGACGCAGCCAGCGGTAGAAGTCAATGTCCGTCCGATGCTCGGCGAGGTAGCGGTCGTAATCTTCGGCCGTGTCCGAGTTCGCTACCACGGCTTGCACGCGCGTATCCTGCAACACGGCAATCTGCCGGTGCGCTTCCTCAATCTGCCGGTCAAAGGTGGCCGGTCCTACGGGTTCGGTGCGTCGTACCCAATCGGGATTGAGCGCGTTTTTCACGCGCTCGGCGGCCGTATGGCGCGGCTCTTGCGCAAACCGCTTCGGGATTTCGACAAACAGGGCCGGGTACTGACGGCGCACTTTCGGCGGCACGTCCAGCCCGCGCTCCACGGCGGCCTTGACAACCTCCTCATGCTTCACGGGCGAAAGGGCAATCAGATCGGCGTCAAGTTCGCTGAAGGTTCCCTCATAGGAACCCCGGTAAATGCGGCACGCCGCGCTGCCGTTGACGCTGGCAACGGCTTGCGTGCGCTTCGGGGTGACTTCCCCCACGGTCACAAGTTGCATGTGGTTGCCATACGGCGGCTTGTAGACGTAGGTTTTGCCCGGTTGCACGTCAGCAAACTGGCACGTCGGGCGGGCGTCAAGCATGGCCCGGCACTTCACGCTCATGTCATAGGCCACTACTTGATGAAAGCCCATGCGCAGGGCAACGTCGATTCCCGATTCGCTTGTCATGTTGCTTGCTCCGGTTGAAAGGTCAGGGCGGCAAGGCCGTCGCCTTGCACGGTGTAGGTTCCATCGGGCCGGCACGTCAGGCTGTAGCGGCGGCCTAGCACGTTCTGAACGTAGGCCGCTTGCTTGTAAGCCTCCAGCTTCGGGTTTGCCACCGTGACGGTATCGCCGTAGGGGCCTTGCTCGATTATTTGAAAGGCGCTCATTTAGAAGTCCCCCAGGGCCAGGGCCGCGGCCAGATCGCCACGGGCGGCGGCAGCCCGCGCGACGGCGTGGACTTGTCGCTGCCGTTCGTTCTCTAATATCTGCGCGCCGCACAAGGCGAGAAACTTGGCGACGGCGGCCTTGCGGCTCTTGAAAATCCAAACGGTACGGCGGGGGTCGCTCCCCTTGACCGTGCGCTTGTCAAAGAGGGTCATGCCGGCCCGCATGGCGTCGCGGCAGGGGATTTCCGGCCCGACAACATACTTGCCGGTTCGGCTATGGAAGATCGCCGGGGCCATGCCGGTGTTGAGACAGCCGTAAAACTCCGGCCCCTTGTACCCGTGGCCCTTGGCGAGTCTTGGCACCTTGATCGGTTCACTCATGGTTGCGTGCTCCGGTGTTGCTCGCTCTGATACTTATATCATAGCATAGTAGAATAGTAAGTCAAATCAGAAAGTCGGAATTGACTTTCGATTGTTCTGTGCTATGCTTGAATTGGAGCTACACCTTTCTACCCCTGTCGTTATCGGAGCGCGGCAAGTCGCCGTGATGCAAGGCATGACGATTGCGAAGTAGCCTTTTCGACCAGCTCGCCAAACTGAAACAGCAGTACCCCGGCGTCATTCTCTTACTGCGCGTCGGAGACTTCTATGAGGCGTTCGATGATGATGCGGACACGATTGCCCGCGTGTTGTCACTCGCCAAGACAACGCGCGCCGATCATCGCATGGCGGGTTTCCCGCACATGCAGCTTGATCGCTTCTTAGCGGCCCTCGTCGGGGCCGGTTTTCGGGTCGCCACGGCGGAACCCGTCCTAGACAAGCCCCTGCCGGCAAAGCCGGCTGTTGTCCGATACCCTTGCGCCAAGCCGGGGGAACCCCCGCGCTAGCCCGGTAACACCGTTGTCCCTGGAGAACCGCTCGTGTTGAGTTGGCTGATCGCGCTCTGTCTGTTGGCCCTCGTGCTCCGCCCCGCCGTTCCGCCGCTGGCCGTGACGGCGACGGTCGCCGGGGTCACACTCTGCGCGACCGCGCCTGCCGATCGCGCTGAAGACAAGAGCCAGCGCGAAGACTCGACTTGGCGGCGATGGGCCAGTCTGCCAAGCCCCGGACGGGCGCAATCGTACCAAGGCGGTGGGATGCGCCGGCTGCGACGGACGGTGAGGCTGCATGGGACCGTGGCGGTGGTGTCGGATTTGCGGGTTGTGCCGGTTGAATCGCCGCCAGGAGGCGATCACCTAACCGTGGCGCATGTGCCTTGAGACGTAACCGTGGGAAAATCGACTTCAGCCTACGGCGTCGGCGAATCCGCCCGCTGCACGACCAGCCGCCCGTCCGGCCCTGGCTCGACGGTGAATCCACCTTCTCGACGCAGGATGTCACCTGCTTGATCCACAGTACCACGGTAGCCAGCCTTGGCGGCGATCTCCACCACACTGTCGAGCGTGACGGCCAGGCCAGCGACCAGGGCTGATCGCCGCTCAAAGGCGGCCGTCAGGATCGCCAAGGCACTTTGGTTCACGTCGGCCGCATCTTGCAGGTCCAGCCGACTGCCGGCGTCCACGTTGATCTCTCGGCCCTTGGCCATGATCGCCTCCGCGCAACAAAAACGGCCCCATATTGGAGAGGGCCGTTTGCGGGGCGGACCATCCGCCCGCCAGGCAGTTGTGTGGACCCCGACCCAGATGGAGAACCGTGCAACGGCCTGTCTTCGATTCTATCGTCGGCCAAAGCTGCCGGCCACAAAGGATTCTGCCGCTTGGCGAATGGCTGCCGCCAACAGTCTGGTCGAGTTTGCCGGTGTGCCGTTTGAGGCGACGGCCGGCGGCTCCCCAGCGTTTATCCACTCTTGCCGCGGCCACCGGCGGCCGTCACCGGGAAGACGCCAAGCGCACCGGCCATCAAGTACCGCGAAGCGTTCCAGCGCGGCCGCAAGCGCTTTGACCCCCTGCCAGTCTGATCCCGACTTGACCCCGGTCGGTGGCGTTTGATCCACCCTGGGCCTTCGTAGCGTGGTTGTCCGCTTGTATCTCGCACCCCGCGGGAGGTAGAATGGCAGAATCCGAGTCTCTGCAATGAGGAATGACGATGCCTAACCAGTGACCGGTACAGGACTTAGCCCATGACGCCAGAGCAGAAGGCCCGGCAGAAGATCGACCGCCAGCTTGACCAGTGCGGCTGGCTGGTACAGGACTACCGGAGTCTCGACCTCTCGGCGGGCATGGGAGTCGCGGTGCGGGAATTCCCGCTCTCGACCGGGCATTCGGACTACCTTCTCTACGTGAACCGGCGCGCCCTCGGGGTCATCGAGGCGAAGCCGGAAGGCCACACCCTCACCGGAGTCGAGACCCAATCAGCCAAGTACGCGGACGGCCTGCCTCGCAACCTGCCCCATTACCGCCTGCCACTGCCGTTCGCCTACGAAAGCACCGGCGTCGTCACGCAGTTCACCAATGGTCGCGACCCCTTTCCGCGGAGCCGGGAGGTCTTCACCTTCCACCGGCCGGAAGAATTGCTACGCCTGGTGTGTCTGGAAAAGCAACTCCGGGCGTCGCTGCGGGACATGCCGCCGCTCGACGCCGAGCGCCTGTGGCGGGTTCAGATCGAAGCGATCACCAACCTGGAACGATCGCTGGCCGACAACCGGCCCCGCGCCCTGAACCAGATGGCCACCGGCAGTGGCAAGACCTACACGGCCGTCAACATGACCTACCGGGTCGTTAAGTACGGCGGGGCGAAGCGGGTCTTGTTCCTCGTGGATCGCAGCAACCTCGGCCGGCAGACGCACAACGAGTTTCAGCAGTTCGTCAGCCCGACCAGTGGCTACAAGTTCACCGATGAGTTCAACGTCCAGCTTCTCCGCTCGAACACGATCGCCCCCGCCAGCCGAGTCTGCATCACGACGATCCAGCGGCTCTACTCGATCCTCAAGGGCGAACCCGACTTCGCCGAGGAGAACGAAGAGGGATCGCTGTTCGAGACGGAGAGCCCGCTGGTCAAGAAGCCGCTGCCGGTCATCTACAATCCCGCCATCCCCATCGAGACCTTCGACATCATCATCATCGACGAATGCCATCGGTCGATCTACAACCTCTGGCGGCAGGTGTTGGAATACTTCGATGCCTTCCTCATCGGCCTCAGCGCCACGCCCACCAAGCAGACCATCGCCTTCTTCAACAACAATCTGGTCATGGAATATGGCCACAAGGAGGCGGTGACTGACCATGTGAACGTCGGCTTCGACGTTTACCGGATCGAAACCAAGATCACCAAGGACGGCGCTACGCTGGTCGGCGAGCCGGGCAAGTTCGTGCCCGCGCGGGACCGTCGCACGCGGGCCAGGCGGTTCCAAGAACTCGACAACGATCTGACCTACACGGCCAACGACCTCGACCGCGACGTGGTTGCCGAGAACCAGATTCGCCTGGTGATTCAGACGTTCCGCGACCGGCTGTTTACCGACATCTTCCCCGGCCGCACCGAAGTCCCCAAGACGCTGGTGTTCGCCAAGGACGATTCCCACGCCGAAGACATTACCCGCATCATCCGCGAGGAGTTCGGCCGCGGAAACGACTTCTGCCAGAAGATCACCTACAAGACCACCGGCAAGAAGCCCGAAGACATCCTGGCCGAGTTCCGCAACTCGTTCAATCCGCGCATCGCCGTCACGGTGGACATGATCGCCACGGGCACCGACGTTAAGCCGCTGGAATGCCTACTCTTCCTGCGGAACGTCAAGTCGGCGGGCTACTTCGATCAGATGAAGGGCCGGGGCGTTCGTGTCGTTGATCCCGACACTCTGCAAAGCGTCACGCCCGACGCCCGGCACAAGACGCACTTCGTCATCGTCGATGCCGTGGGCGTCTGCGAGCAGGACAAGACGGAATCGAAGCCCATCGACCGTAAGCCCTCGGCCTCGCTCGACAAAATCCTGAAACTCGTGGCGGCGGGCGTAGTGGACGAGGACGTGACCTCGGCCTTGGCGGGCAAGCTGGTCCGTTTGCAGGAGGATGTAAGCCAGCAGCAAGACGAGCAGGTCAAGCATGAATCGGGCGGCAAGGGGCTGGCCGAACTGACCAAGGGGCTCTTGGATAGCGTCGATGCCGACACGATCTGTGCCGAAGCCTCCGTCCAGTTTGGCCTTGCCGAGGACCAGGAGCCGACCGAGGAGCAATACGACCAGGCCGAACAGCGGCTCATGGGCGCGGCCCTTGAACCGTTCCTCAAGCCGAAGCTGCGGGAAGTGATTCTCGCCATCAAGAAGGCCGCCGACCAGATCATCGACGGCGAGACGCCGGACGCTCTGCTACGGGCCGGGTTCGACGCCCAGGCCCTTGAGCGGGCGCAATCGCTGGTGGGCAGCTTCCGCCAATTCATCGAGGACAACAAGGAGGAATTGGAGGCCCTGCAACTCCTCTACAGCCAGCCGTACCGCACCGGGCTGCGGTACAAGCAAGTCAAGGAATTGGCAGCGGCACTCAATCTTCCGCCCGTTGGGGCCACGCCCGAGTTGTTGTGGCGGGCATTCGAGGCGGTGGAGCCGCAAAAAGTTCGCGGCCGGGGCGGAAACAAGCTGGTTGACGTGATTGCCTTGGTGCGTCACGCCCTGGACCCGACCAAACCGTTGGCCCCTTTCGGCAGCAGTGTTGAGGAGCGGTATCAGGCATGGCTGGCCGAGCAGGCGGCGGCCGGCGTCGAGTTCACGGTCGAGCAGCGGCAATGGCTCGATGCCATCAAGGACCACATAGCTAACAGCGCCAGCATCGAGCAAGACGACCTCGATTTCGCGCCTTTCAACGTCTTGGGCGGGCTCGGGAAAGCCTACGACGTGTTCGGCGAGGGGCTGACCGGCATCCTCGATGAACTGAATGAGAGGTTGGCGGCATGAGCACGACGCCCGGCCCTTCCGTCCCTGCGCCTGAGCACTTGATTCGATGGATCGAGTGCTCAGGCGAAAGCGACAACATCGACGCCAAAGGCCCGATGAAGTGGGACGGCCAAACGAATTCGGCCGCCCTCGCTAAGGACATCGCCGCCTTCTGCAATTCTCTGGACGGCGGCGTGATCGTCGTCGGCAAGAGGGAGAAGACCCCTGGGGATTTTGAGAACACGGGCCTTAGCCCCGAGGAGGCCGACTCATTCGAGACAACACGGGTCGCCAACTGGATCAATACCAGGTTCGCCCCGCCAATCCGTCTTGTCTGCTATCGGCAAGAGCGCGCCGGCAAGACGTTCATCGTCATCACCGTTCAGCAGTTTGACGACATACCGGCGTTCTGTGTGAGGTCTTTCCAAGACCCGAAGGATGGCAGGAATCATATTCTGCGAGAAGGGGCGATCTATGTTCGCAACCAGAACGCGGAATCGAAGCCGGTCGGAACGGTTGACGAGTGGCGAGCTTTGATCGGCCTTGCCACGAAGAGGCGCGGCGACGAGTTTCTCGCCATGTTCAACGCCATGCTCAAAGGGAAACCGCTCGTCCCGCAGCCCTCGGATGAGGAGCAATTCAAACGAGAGCTTTCCCGAGTTTGGGACGACCTTGGCCTCGCGCAGTCGCAGAAGCAAACACTGGGGGCTTGGTGGATGTCATTCTCCCCAGGGACATACAACCCCCGGCGATGGTCTGAACCGGAGATGCTGGAGGAAGCGATTCGCAAGCACTCTGTTCGCGTCTACCATAGCTTTCCGGCGTACCATCAAGGCACGATCGGCATGGGTTGGGGTATCACGAGCGACCGCCACGGGGAGACGTGGGCAATGACCTATTCCGGCCTCTTCGTCTTCCATAAAGAGTTCTACGAGAACAGAGAAGCGGGCAAAGGCATCTACGTTGGCGACGAAGAGACGCCACAAGGGCAGTGGATTGCCTATAAATGGAGCATGTCCACCTTCATTGAGTTCTTCATGTTCATGGCACGATTCACTGAGGCTTATGAGCCGGGCGAATCGGTCTTGTATGAAATCGTCGCGGCTCCGCTTCAGGGAAAGAAGCTCTTGTCGGTGAGTCCAAGCGTTCGTGTCGCGATTGGGGAGCCGCAACCATGCCGGGCCAAGGAGTACCAATACCAAGGAAAGGTCGCGGTTGAGGAACTTCGCACGGCTTGGGAAGATCATTGTGCCAAGGCCATGAGGGAGTTCTACCTCCTATTTCCGTCTGAAGAGCGGATTCGCGTCGAGACATTACGCGAATGGGTGGAGAGGTTCAAGGAGCGTCGCTTCTAGGAACAGGTAAGCGGGAAGACCACTGCGAGGCTGGCGGCATGAGTCGGAACGGCAAGAAGGAATCGGCCGAGCTTGATACCAGCGCCCTGCCGTCGCTGCCGAAGGGATGGTGTTGGACGACCCTCGCGACCATTTCCGACATCGAGGGAGGGATTACGAAGGACCAGAAGCGTCGGACTACCCCGACGATGCGCGAGGTTCCCTACTTGCGGGTTGCGAACGTTCAACGCGGTTTCCTCGACCTGTCGGAAGTCAAGACGATTCTTGCCGAGGAGGAAGAAATCCAGTCGCTCCTCCTTCAAGAGGGAGACGTTCTTTTCACAGAAGGTGGCGACCGGGACAAACTCGGTCGGGGGTGGGTGTGGAAGGGCGAAATCCCCGACTGCATTCACCAGAACCACATATTTCGAGCGAGACTGTGCCGCGATGTCGCTGAACCGAAGTTCGTTTCGTACCACGGAAACCACTTCGGCCAGAGCTGGTTCGTCCGAACGGGGAAGCAGACGACGAACTTGGCCTCAATCAACAAGAGCGTGCTGAGCCGTTTTCCCGTCCCACTCGCCCCCGTCCAAGAGCAATGCCGAATTGTCGCCAAGATTGAGGAACTCTTCTCCGACCTGGACGCGGGCGTGGCCGCGTTGGAGAGGGTGCGGGCAAACCTCAAGCGTTACCGGACGGCGGTCTTGAAAGCGGCGGTCGAGGGACGATTGACCGCTGAATGGCGTGCGCAGAATCCGCCCAAGGAAACAGGCCGGCAGTTGCTCGCCCGCATCTTGCGCGAGCACCGCCGCAAGTGGGAAGAAGAGCAACTGGTCTCGTTCGGCAAGGCTGGGAAGATGCCGCCTGCCAAATGGAAGGAAAAGTACAACGAACCGGCCGGGCCGGATTGCACTGGCCTGCCCGCGCTGCCGGAAGGCTGGTGTTGGGCAACGGTAGATCAACTGATCTTCTATCTGCGCAACGGGTTATCCTTGAAGCCATCCCAAACCCCGCCTGGGCATCGCATTCTCCGAATCAATGCGGTGCGTCCAATGGCGGTCAACTTGCAGGAAATCCGGTACTACGACATGCCCGATGCACAAGTCGCGAACTTCTTTATCGAAAACGGCGATCTGCTCTTTACCCGCTACAACGGGAGTGTGGACCTGCTCGGCGTTGCGGGAATGGTGAACGGTTGCAGCGAGCCAACCCTCCACCCGGACAAGTTGATTCGGGTCAAGGCCGTGCTTGGGCATCCCCTTCCGGCCTACCTTGAAATTGCGGCGAACGTGGGTGTTTCTCGGCGGCACATGCAGGGTCGAGCCAGAACGACTGCGGGCCAAACAGGAATCTCTGGTGTCGATATTCGAGAAATGCCGATTCCTCTGTGCTCGGTCGCTGAACAGGAGCAGATACTCGAAGAGGTTGAGCGTCGCCTTTCAATTCTCCAGGAGGCCGATACCCAGATCGAAGCCAACTTCAAGCGATCCGCCCGTCTTCGCCAGAGCATTTTGAAACGGGCGTTTGAGGGCAAGTTGGTCGCTCAAGACCCGCATGACGAATCGGCGAGCACGTTGCTGGCGGGAATCTCGACGCAGACGAAGGACGGGCGGGCGCAACTGGAAGAACGAAGGCCCTCTCGTTCGAGCCGAAAACGGAGTCAGGCAGGGGAGGCGTTGTCATGTCGAAAGTCTTCATAAGCTCTACCGTTTTCGATTTGCTCGACGCGCGCGCCGAAGTTGAGCAACTCCTGCGCGACATGCGCCTGGTGCCCGTTCTATCGGGCAGTGCGACATCCGCTTTCCAGCCCCTCCCAGATCAGAACTCGATTGAGACCTGCTTAGCGAACCTTCGGCAGTGTGATGCCGTGATCGTGATTCTCTGCCAGCGCTACGGCCCGAGCCTCAAGCCAGCGGGTTTCCCTGACCTGTCGGCGACGCACCTCGAATATGCCGAGGCGAAGAAACTCGGCAAGCCGATCCGCATGTACGTCCGGGATCGCTTAGAGGCGGACTACCGCATACACCGGAAAAACCAGAAGAACGGAGTGCAGTTGGTCTGGATTCGCGATGATAAGGACCGACGCCTTTTCGACCTGATGGACGAACACCGGAAACTCGCCAAAGGCCAGCCGGGGAGCAACTGGTATGACACGTTCCAAAACACCATAGAACTGAAGGCACTCATCAGAAGGGACTTCGGGCCAGTCGCGCTCCGGCACGACCTGGAAACGCTCGTTGCAGAAAATCGAGTGCCGATCATAGCGGTTGAGGTTGACGCAACACCGCCGCAAGCAGGCGAGATGATGATTAAGATAAGCCTGCGAAATGTTGGCACCGTGCCAGCGTACCGACTGAGTTGGACCTTGGCGGATTCGCAGAACCAGGGAATAGAGACGCCCATACTTGCCCCAGGCCAAGAGACTTACCAGGGCCTAGTTTACGGCTGGGATGGTCACCCGTGGGAACGCCCTTTGACGGTAACGTACTGCACGCCACAGGGGCATCGGGTGTTCGACGAGTACACGGTGGGCGTGCGACAGATTAGTAGCACGGTCTTCGGCTCCGGCGCAACGTGCCGTGCCAAGGTCTATCATGTGGCGTCGGGAGACATGCGCCCGTTTGTCATCGCCGAGCCCGAAAGAGCGACGCCCAACATGCGGGGCAACGGAGGTAAGGCATGAGCACCGACACGCAAAACATCGTGAACAAGGCATGGAACTTCGCCCACGTTCTGCGGGACGATGGCCTCTCGTACATGGCCTACACGGAGCAGATCACCTTCCTGCTGTTCCTGAAAATGGCCGACGAGTTGACCAAGCCGCCGTATAAACGGCCGCCCATCGTGCCGCCGACTCTCGGATGGCAAAGCCTTTTGGCGAAGGACGGCGACGAATTGGAGGTCCACTATCGGCGCGTCCTCGAAGAGTTGGGCAGGAAGCCGGGGATGCTCGGCGAGATTTTCAAGAAGGCCAAGCCGGAAATCCAGAATCCGGCCCTATTGCGGCGGCTAATCTGCGAATTGATCGAGCGGGAGCAGTGGACCCGCATGGAAGCCGACGTGAAGGGTGACATCTACGAGGGCCTGCTGTCGAAATCCGCCGCGGAATCGCCCAAGGGCGCGGGCCAATACTTCACGCCCCGCGAGCTTATCAAGGGCATCGTGGACGTGATGCAGCCTTCGGCCGACGACACGATCATCGACCCGGCCTGCGGGACGGCGGGCTTTTTGGTCGCCGCCCACGAATACGTCCTGCGCCAGCATGGTAAAGACCTCGACAAGGACCAGAAGAAACACCTCAAAATGGGGTTCGTCTTCGGTTCCGACATCGTGCCCAACACCGCCCGGCTGGCGATTATGAACCTCTACCTGCACGGGATCGACGCCGATCCTTGCCCGATCCGCTCAGGGGTGGACAGCCTAGCCAGCCCGCCCAGCGCCCATTACAGTATGGTGATGACCAATCCGCCGTTCGGCAAGAAGTCGAGCATCACCATCGTCACGGAAGAGGGGGACTTGGAAAAGGAAGACAGCGCCTACGAGCGGCAGGATTTCTGGGTCACGACCAAGAACAAGCAGTTGAACTTTCTGCAACACGTCAAGACGCTGCTCAAGGTCAACGGGCGCTGCGCCATCGTCGTGCCCGACAACGTGCTGTTCGAGGGCGGGGCCGGGGAAACCGTTCGCCGCAACCTGATGCAGCAATGCGACGTTCACACGCTATTGCGGCTGCCCACCGGGATCTTCTACGCCCAGGGCGTGAAGGCCAATGTCCTCTTCTTCGACGCCAAACCTGCCCAGGAGAAGGCATGGACGAAGAAGCTGTGGGTGTACGATCTCCGCACCAACATGCACTTCACCTTGAAGCAGAACCCGCTCATGCGGGCGGACCTCGACGAGTTCGTGGAGTGCTACAAGCCCAGCAACCGACAGCGCCGCAAGGCGACTTGGAGCGAGGGGAACCCCGATGGCCGCTGGCGGACCTTCGATTACGAGGAGCTAATCAAGCGCGACAAGGTGAACCTCGACATCTTCTGGCTGAAGGACAAGAGCCTGGAAGATTCCGACGATCTGCCAGACCCCGACCTGATCGCCGAGGAAATCGCCGACGACCTCCAAACCGCCCTCGACCAGTTCCGGTCGATCGCGGAAGGGCTGCGGGAGTAAAGCGAGGGAGACGCCACGATGGACATTGATGTAATAGGGCGAATAGGTAATGTCCGCCTGGCGTACCGCAATTGCCTTTCCCCTCTGTTCGAGGCCATCGTCAACTCGATGCACGCTATCGACGAGGCCGCAGGCACGAAAGGCCAGATTGACGTATTCGTTGAGAGGGACAAGACGCAACGATCTTTGACGACCGATGGCGAGGAGTCGGTGGCGGCGTATCCCGTTTCCGGCTTCAAAGTGCAGGACAATGGGGCCGGCTTCAACGAACGCAATTACGTTTCCTTTGTGACATCGGATACCACGCTGAAGGTGGCGCGCGGTGGGAAAGGCGTTGGCAGACTCCTTTGGCTCAAGGCGTTCGACCATGCGGAGGTCGATAGTGTCTACGGCGACAACAGTTGCTTCCGCCATCGGCGGTTCGCGTTCTTCCTGTCCAAGGATGGCATCGAGAACCTGACGGACGGCGAATCGGGAGCGACCTTGCCATCCACTACCGTTCGGCTAGTCGGCATGAAGGCCCCGTACCAGCATTATTGCCCCAAAGCCGCCGGGACCATCGCACGTCGGATCATTGAGCATTTTCTTGAGGCGTTCGCCCTCAAGTCCTGCCCGACGATCACCTTGCACGACACCGAGGAGAAGACCGTCCTGAATCTTAACAGGCTGTTCACTTCCGAAATGCGTCTCGATTCGCAGTCTCAGACGTTTCAAATCAAGAACCAGTCCTTCCGGCTCAACCATGTCCGGCTCGTTGCGGGACGTGACGCCGAGCACACGCTGACGTTTTGCGCGCATGGGCGTGCCGTTAGGTCCGAGTGCCTCACCAAGACGGTGCCGAATCTCGACACGCAGCTTGTTGATGCGAACAGCAGCAAGCAATTCGTGTATGCCGGGTATATCTCCGGCAAGTTCCTGGACGAGCGGGTCATTCCTGACCGAACGCAATTCGACATTTCGGAAGACGCTCCCCAGTTGAACCTGCCGGGCGAACTGTCTTGGCAGGAACTCGTTGATGCGGCTTCAAGCAAGGCGAAGGCGTACCTCTCACCGTACACCGACCCACTCGCCCAGGCAAAGCGGGAGCGCATTCGTCAGTACGTACAGAACGAGGCCCCGCAATACCGGCATTTGCTGAAGCACAAGAGCGAGTTGATCGACCAGATTCCCACGAGCCTTTCCAACGACAAGCTGGACCTCGAATTGCATCGCATCGACCAGATTCACGATGCCGAACTGCGAACGCGCTATCACAAGATTATGGCGGAGGGGGAAGCGAAGGCCAGTTCTGTGGGGGAACAACGCAAGGTCTACGAGCAGTTCTTGGAGGACTGGAACGAAGCGGGAATGTCGAAACTTGCCCGCCATGTCGCTCATAGAAAAGCCACGCTTGCGTTTCTGGAGCGCCGGCTAGGGTTACAGACCGACGGGCGCTACGCACTGGAAGAGAGTATCCACGAAGTCATTTTTCCGTTGCGGGCCACCTCGGACGACGTGCGCCCGGACAACATGAATCTCTGGATTCTCGACGAACAATTGGCCTATCACTACTACCTGGCCTCCGACAAGCCGTTGAATCAGATGCAAGAGGCGGTGCAGGTGGAAAGCGCCGACAGGCCGGACATCGTGATCTTCAACCGACCCTTTGCCTTTGTCGAAGGAGGGGCAACGTTTGGATCGGTGGTCATCATCGAATTCAAACGCCCAGCCCGCGACGATTTCGGGGAGAAGGAGGGCAAAGACCCAATTCGTCAGGTGGACGACTACGTGGAGCTAATCAAGTCAGGCAAGGCAAAAGACCGGCGTGGACGGCCCATCACGGTGCCGCCGCATACGCCGTTCTATGCCTATATCGTTTGCGACATCACCCCGACGCTTCGGAAACAGGCGGAATATGCCCAACTGACGCCCACGCCGGACTCCTGCGGCTACTTTGGCTACCATCGCATCGGCGTCTATATCGAGGTTGTGTCCTACCAAAAACTTGTCGATGATGCGAAGCGAAGAAACGCAGTGTTGTTCGATAAGCTGGGCCTTGTCAGCCATGACAAATCCGCTGATGAGCCTGCGTGAGTGATTCCAGGTTCGCGTGGGAAATGCCAACCGGAAAGGCAATCGCTGCCTCGAACCGTCACAATCGGTGCATTGTTCCCATTCCCGGAAAGGGGAGCCATTCACCTCGCATATTGACATTCCCTATCCCACCTCTTAAAAGGAAAGCCAGGAGCGGCGAGTCCCAACCCCCTCGCCAGGGGAGGCATATTAGCCCGGTGAGCGTGGCTAGAACCGCGGAGGACACAATGGGAACCAACGGGCTTCGCAACGCAGCCATCCTGTCGTTCATTGTGAGCATGGGCCTCTTGCTGTGGGGCGGGCAATTCGCCCGTGACAAAGTGCCGCCCATTCCCGAGAAGGTCGTCAGCGGCGGCAAGGACATGACCAGCGGGGCGGCGATTCTTCGCGGTCAGGATGTCTTTCAACGCTACGGTCTGATGGACCACGGAAGCGTCTGGGGGCATGGTTCACTCCGCGGCATGGACTTTTCCGCCTACACCTTGCAGTGCGTGGGTGCCTTGGTCAAACAGCATATCACGACCCAAGGAAAGCCCTCACCGGACGCTTACAAGGAACTGCCGCCGAAGCCACGCCGAGAACTCGACGAAGCCGATGCCACGGTCATCAGGGAGATTCGCAAGAACCGCTTCGACGAGAACACCAAGACGTTGGAGCTGACTGCGGCGCAGTCTTACGCTTTCGAGCAGATGCGAAAGTTCTGGGACAAGGAGTTCGCCGAAGGCGATGCTCGTTACGGATTCCTCAAGAACACGGTCCCGGCACCAGATGAGCGGCAAGACCTGGCGGATTTCCTCTTCTGGACGGCGTGGGCGGCCGGAACGAATCGTCCTGGTCTGGACTACAGCTATACGAACAACTGGCCTTCCGATCGAACGGTAGGCAGCACAGCCTCTACCGAGGCGCTGTTGACGACGATCGCCTCGATCCTGGCATTGTTTGCCGTTCTGGGGATTGTGGTTTACGTGGTCCATCGTTGGGGGTTCTTCTATGGTGAGTCCACCGCGGTGCCGGCCGCTTACCGATTGCTGGAAACGCCGGTCACGCCGAGCCAACTGGCCAGCGCCAAGTTCTTCCTGATTGCCGGCCTGCTGTTCGTGGTCCAAATCTTCAACGGCGGGCTGCTGGCCCATTACACGGTGCATCCGGGCAAGTTCTACGTCAACTTCATCGGCGAGATGTATCCATACAGTTGGGCCAAGAGTTGGCACCTGCAACTGGCCATCCTCTGGATTGCCGTCTCCTGGATGGGAACGGCCGTCTATCTCGCCCCACTGGTCGGCAAACGCGAGCCCAAAGGACAGCGGCTATTGGTCAACATCCTCTTCGTCGCTGCGGTTGCAGTAACAGTCGGCAGCCTCTTCGGCGAAGTGCTCGGAATCAAGGGTTATCTCGGTCAGGCGTGGTTCTGGCTGGGCCACCAGGGCTGGGAATATCTCGAACTGGGACGCCTCTGGCAAATCCTGCTATTCGGCGGCCTGATCTTCTGGCTGGTCGTCGTCTATCGGGCGATGGCCCCGGTCCTGAAGAAAGGCGAAATGGAAGACGACGCCCGTTCGCTGACCATCTTCTACGTGCTCAGCGCCATCCTGGTCGTTGCCTTCTTCGGCTTCGGCCTGTTCTATGGACGTGGAACGCACATGACAGTTGCCGATTACTGGCGCTGGTTCGTCGTCCATATCTGGGTCGAGAGCATCTTCGAGTTTTTTGGCGTGGCCGTGATCTCGCTGTCTCTGGTCACGCTTGGCCTGGTGTCCGCCAAGTCGGCGCTCCGCGTGGCCTACCTTACCGCCATCTTAGTGTTCATCAGTGGAATCCCCGGCACGGCCCACCATTACTTCTGGTTTGGCGGCCCGAGCCTGTGGTTGGCCATCGGCGGCGTCTTCAGTTCCTTGGAGCCGATCCCGCTGATTCTGCTGGTGGTGCGAGCGTGGATGGAGTACAAGTCGATCAAGGCCGAGGGACGCGAATTCCCCTACCGCTGGCCGCTCTACTTCCTGACCGCCAGCAGCGTGTGGAACTTCATCGGCGCGGGGATGTTCGGCTTCCTCATCAACCTGCCCCTCGTGAATTACTACGAGCACGCCACCTACCTGACAACCAATCACGCCCATACAGCGCTGTTCGGCGTGTACGGGATGCTCGCCATTGCCTTGATCCTGTTCTCCTGGCGCGGGCTGGTCGAAAACAAGTATTGGAACGACGGGATTTTGAAAGTGAGCTTCTGGGGGCTCAACGGAGGGCTGCTGATGATGTTCCTCACCGGATTGCTGCCCATTGGGTTGATGCAAGTCTGGTCCAGCTACGACCAGGGCTTCTGGTACGCCCGCAGTGCCGAGTTCTACGAAAGGGAAGCGATTCAGACACTTGGCAACTGGCGGATCGTGCCGGACACAATCATCATCGTCCTGGGCGCTTTCCCGTTGCTCTACTTCCTTCTGAGCACCTATCCTCGGCTGCGCAAGGCAGGCGAACCGATCCGCCATGAGACGACGTGAGTTGACCGATTGGTGAGTCCAAGGAAGTAGTCGGAGGATTAACCCGCTTTCGCGTGTTGTGCGCATAGTGCGCCAAAGCGCCGTAGCGCGCGCCGCCCGAGTTGCTGCATTTTGGGAAACTCTCTTGAAGCCGCAGCGCGGATGGCTGCCGGTTCAATGTAATCCAATTGCGCCAGTTCGCCGAGATTGCCGGGTTCGGCCAGCCATGCGTCAACCATGTCAGGGGTCATCTCGATATGGAATTGCAGGCCCCATGCACATGGCCCGATCCGAAACGCCTGGTGCTTGCAGAGCGCACTCCGCGCCAGAAGCACCGCGCCGGATGGAAGGTCAAAGGTGTCACCATGCCATTGGAACACGGTTTCTGTGGCCTGACAATTGGCAAACAGCGGGTCTTCGGCGGTTGTGGGCAGCATCTCCAGGGGATACCAGCCGATCTCTTTCATCGCATTGGAGTAGACATCCGCGCCCATTGCCTTCGCCAGCAGTTGCGAGCCAAGACAGATTCCCAGCGTGGGCAGTCGTCGCTGCACCGCCTCCTGAATCCAACTGATCTCGGCTGCCAGAAATGGGTATTGATCGACATCATGCACGCTCATCGGCCCACCCATGACCACCAGCGCCGCAGCCTGATCGAGCGGCAACTGCCGCGGCGTTTCGCTGAACAAATCGAAATAGCGGCACTGGACTCCGGCCTCAGCCAAATTGCATTCCAGTGTCCCGGCCGTCTCATGGGACACGTTACGAAGAATGAGTACCGGTTTCATGGAACGTCCCTCCTCGGCGTCCTTGACGCGGGATTGGCCCACCCTTGGAAGATCACGTTGCTGCCGCAGGCAGTCGCGTTCTCCTCTGGCGATGCCGATGGCTCTGCACGATATTCGTTGAGCGCCGCTAGCAACCGTTGGATGTCCACATCCATCATGCGGCAAGCCTGGGCGATGGTCACCTGCCGGGCCAACGTCTTCCGCAGCAGCGCGTTGCGCAGCGGCGTGAAGCCGAACCGAACGAAGACATCCAGCAGACGGGGGTATTGGGTCAGTACGTCGCCGATAATATGTTCGGCCCCAATCAGTTGCGTTGGAGCCAGTGCCGACTGGGCTCCCCCTGGCTCGCTGAGAAGCGCGACCCGCGGCGACATCAGCCGCCACAAGTGTCCGCCCCAGATCGCCAATCCGGTGAGTTCCAGGATGCCGCTTGCGCCCGCGATGGGGAACGTGTGTGGCGTGAAATCGGTCAACGTCTGCATCGTGACTCGCAACGTGCAGCCGAGATTGACCAGCACAAACGGCAGCCATAAGCCGCCAAGGGCGTGAACGTCGATGCCGCCCAATGTCGGCACCACTTTGGCCGCCATGCCGACAATCATCAGGCTGATGAAACCAACGGTGATCGCGTGTCGAATCGCGCCGTAGTAAGCGTGCGAGAAACCAATCTGTGCCGCAGCGCTCTGGGGTGCCAGCCACGGCAGCAGGCCGTACTGGTAGGCTGGCAGCAGCACGAGCATCGCCAACGAGACAAAGAGCCACACGTAGGCGGTGCGGAGAAACTTCAAACTGCGGTCTGATTCCAGCGGCCGGGAGAACAGCCGCCATCCGAGAACCAGCACGGTCACGCTGCCCGCCATCAGCAGTACCGATGCGTACCACAGCAGCGCCCAATAGTGGGCGATCGTTCGCATGGCGATCAACCCGGCTACGATCCCCACGATTGCCGCGTTGATCGCGGGCAAGGCGGCGAGGCTGACTCGCCGGTTCGGCTCGGGGAAACCGTAGAAGTAATGGAAGACCCGCTGGCTCACGCCGAGGATCATCAGCATGGCGAAGCCGTGGATTTGGATTTCGCGGAGCGGCCCCTGCCAAGTCGCCACGAGCCCGAGCAGGTGCTCGCGGTCGGGGGCGAGGAGCGTGGCCGCAAAGTAGACGGCTTCGTACACGGCCTGGATGAAGAACCACGTCAGCGCCGCGAGAATATAGTAGTCGTAGAACTCCAAGCCGCGCTCGGCACTTCGCAGCGTGGCAACAATTACCCAAACGAAGATGCCGATGGCCGCCACTTCAACGAGTGAGGCCGCCACCGCTGGCGCGCCGGCCCATGTCCACCAGGTCGTAAGTGGTTGAAGCACCGAGCGGCAGACCAACCCTCCGAGCATCAGCCAGAGTGTCGCGTAGGCCAATCGCGGATGGGCGAGACTGGTGTGCTTGAATCGCGGGAATGCCTGCAAGGCGAAGCCCATGACGAACAGCCCCACCCAGCCGAAGATTTGGGCGTGGCCGTGGGCGTTGACTTCCTGAAGACTCGCCGCCGTGAACGAGCCGGACCAGGCGATCCGCAGCAAGAGGATCACGCCCCAGGCCGCCCCTAGCGTGAGCACAACCGCGATGCCGGCGCGAAAGAACGGGCGGTAGATGGTGTCGGCCAGCGTCTCGGTGAAAGCAGGCATTCCCGGCTGCTCCGCGTCGCCCGTTTCAATCGCCCCGCGAATCTCCCCGAGCAACTGGTCCAACGGCACATCATGGGCGCGGGCGAAAAACTCCAGCGATTCGTGCGGCCCGAATTCGCCGCCGCAGCCGCGCAGGCCGTAGCGGTCCAACACCGGCCGCGCCTGCGGAGTGGCGCGAAGCAGGTCAGGAATCATTGTCTGGCCGTCAAGTGCAATGGCTGGATCGGTCATGGCGTAACGAGTTGTTGAGACGCACATCAAAGTGCTATTCTAGGGCAACTTCGGCAAGAGTCCTTGTACACGACTGAAAATGCGTGCCACGTCGGTCATTTCCCTTCACTGGCGTTGTCAATCATTGTCCACGGCAGCCTTTGGCTACGCCAAGGATCACCGCCAGACTAAGCTCTACGTCCTCTTCCGTCGTCGCCCAGGACGAGATGCTGATTCGCATCGCGGCTTTTCCTCGCCACTCCGTTTCCCCGCACCAGCAGGTGCCCTCCTGCTGGACACCTGCGATGACCAGCCTGGTCATTTGGTCGCTCCCGAAAGAGACGAGCACTTGGTTGAGCACCACATCGTTGAGAATCTCGTAACCTGCGAGGCGCAAGCCATCGGCGAAGCGAGATGCGTGACGGCAGGTTCGCTCCACGAGTTCCGCCACGCCAGATCGGCCCAGCGACATGAGGGCCGCCCAGATTTCCACCGCACGTGCCCGCCGTGATGCTTCCGGGGTGTACTGCCAGGGCTCCCGGCCGCCAGCATCGGGCAGGTAGGCGACGGGCGGCATCATCGCTCCGCGGAGCGATTCTCCATCGCGGACGAAAACCAGCCCGCTATCGTAAGGGACATTCAGCCACTTGTGAGCGTCGGTAGCCCAGGAATCAGCATCCGCCACCCCCGCGACGAGATGTGCCCGCGCCGGCGCTGCCGCTGCCCAAAGGCCGAACGCGCCGTCGATGTGGACCCATGCCCCCGCGGCGTGTGCGGCGGCGCAGATTTCCACCGCGGGGTCGAATGCGCCGGTATTCACCTGCCCCGCCTGGAGACAGACGATCGCCGGTCCTTCGATCGACGGCAAGGCGTCGGTACGCATCCTCCCTTGTTCGTCCGCGGGGACTTGCACGACCTGGCGATGGCCCAGCCCCAGCATTCCGACCGCCTTGAGAAGAGTGGGATGAGCGTCTTCGCTTGCGAAGAGGGTTATGCGAGGAGCACCGAATAGGCCATCGGCCTCGGCATCCCATCCGGCACGTTTCAGCAGTGCGTGTCTGGCAGCCGCCAGGGCAGCAACATTGGCCATCGTCGCTCCCGTAACGATCGCCCCGCCGCATCCCAATGGCAGGCCCAAGAGTTCGACAAGCCAGCCGAGTACAATCTCCTCCAGGTGCCCGGCGACAGGGGAACTCGTGTTGCACATCGCATTCTGATCCCAAGCCCCAGCGAGCCAATTCACGGCTAACGCCGCGGGCAGCGAGCCTCCAACTACAAACCCGAAGTACCGACCGCCAACGTTGGCGATGGTTGCCGGCGATCCCAACCGATCAAGCAATTCCAGGGTCTTCTCGGGAGGGATCGGATTCTCCGGCAACGGACCTTCCAAATCACGCAGCCGCTCGACATTTGTCAAGGCGGGAGCGACGCGGCGTGTTCCGATAGCAGCCAAATAGGCAATCGCCCGGCTGGCAGCTTCACGAAGGAGATCATCCATCATTGTGCGCGCTCATCATGCCGAAGATGTACCAGGCCACGCGAACACGACTCACTATTCTACTCCCCTGTGCAGCCATCCAATGCCTGTTGGAGATCAGCAATCAGGTCGTCAGGATGTTCGATGCCGACCGACAGCCGGATCAATCCCGGCGGAATGCCGGCTCGGCGGAGTTCGTCGTCGCTCAGCAGTGAATGCGACATCGAGGCGGGATGTTCCACCAGCGTCTCGACCCCGCCCAAGCTGACCGCGAGCACCGCCAGCCGTGTGGATTCGACGAAGCGGACCCCCGCCTCGCGGCCATCACGCAACTCGAAGCTGAGCATCCCGCCGTAACCAGTCATTTGCCGTGCGGCCAATTCATGCTGTGAGTGGCTCGGCAATCCGGGGTAGAGCACACGGGACACCGCTCGGTGTGACTCAAGCACCTGTGCAATGGCCAAGGCGTTCCGGTTGTGCCGCTCCATGCGCACCGCGAGGGTCTTGATGCCCCGCAAGACGAGCCACGCCGCAAACGGGTCGAGCGTGCCGCCTAGCAAAGTCCGCTTCAACCAGAGGGCTTCGGCCACCTCGCTGCCGCACACCGTACAGCCGGCCAAGACATCTGAGTGGCCGCCGAGGTATTTCGTGGCGCTGTGAAGCACCACGTCGGCCCCCAAGGACAACGGTCGCTGGTTGTAGGAAGTGGCAAAGGTATTGTCCACCAAACTGAGAATCCCGTGCGCTTTGGCGATCTGGCAGACGGCAGCCAGGTCGGTCAGGAGCATCATTGGATTGCTCGGCGTTTCGAGGTAGAACAGCCGTGTCTCCGGGCGAACCGCTCCGGCGAAGGCACCCGGATCGGTCGCATCCACAAAAGTGACCTTCACCCCAAGCTCTTGGAAATCGTGGCTGAGGAGCTTCGCCGTGGCCGTGTAGAGTGAGTTGCCGGCCACGACATGATCCCCCGGCTTTAGAAGGGTGAGCAACGTGGTGCTTACAGCAGCCATCCCGGAAGCAAAGCCCAGTGCCCGCTCGCCTCCCTCCAGGTCGGCCACGACCTTTTCCAGGACTTCGATGGTGGGATTGCCGTAGCGTGTGTAGAACGTCGCAGGGCTGATCTCGACGGAGTGCCTGGCAACAGCGTCGGCCTCGGTCGCCCGAAACGTCGTGGTTTGATAAACGGGCGTCGCCACCGGCTGCAAAGGAATGTTCGGCGCGGGATGGTGGACTGCCCGAGTGTCAAAGGACCAGTGCGCTTCTGCTTGTCTTGTCATGCGATGTGGGTTCCTACGTTGCTTCACGGTGGAGACGCTCGGCGGGCGAGCGTTGATACTCACGCAATAGCCGCCCCGATCATCCCTTGTCTTGCGTTCGTCGCTTGGCCTCCTCCTTCGCTCGAATGCGTTCTTCGACGGGAACGGCGAACACGGAGTTCTTTGAGAGGACGCAGCCCGGACGCCCAGGCACGCAATCCGTGCGGAGCCTGGCGCAGAATTCTTCCTGCATCTCGAAATGCGGGCACGAGAACGAACTCATGTGGCTTCCTTTGAATTTCCGGCTTTCGTAATTGTCCCATCTTCCATTTCGTAAATCGTGTCGAACACTTCGAGCGTGCGGTGATCGTGCGTCACCACGATCACGCCGGTCCCGTGCTCGTGCGCCACCGCGCGGAAAAGCTCCATCACTTGCCGGCCGCGCTGGCTGTCCAGGGCCGCGGTCGGCTCGTCGGCCAGGATCACGCTCGGGTCGTTGGCCAGAGCGCGGGCGACGGCGACCCTTTGCTGCTGTCCGCCCGAGAGCATCGACGGCCGGTTCTCGGCACGATCGCCGACACCAAGTTCCTCCAGTAACTCCGCGGCTCGACGCCGCGCATAGCGTGGACTCGCACCGTTCAATTCCAGCGCGACCTGGACGTTCTCGCGCGCGGACAAGAATGGGATTAGGTTGGACTTCTGGAAGATAAACCCGATATGTTGCCGTCGGAAACTACGCACGTTGACGAGGGAATTGGGGCCATCCAGAACGAGCACGCCGCCAATGAGGATTTGCCCCGAGGTCGGCGGGTTGATAAGTCCGACTGCGGTCAGAAACGTAGACTTGCCTGACCCACTGGGGCCTAGCAGGGCTATCACTTCACCACTGCGGACGGTCAAGGAGGCGTCGCGCATGGCGACCACCTCGGTGTTTCCGCTACCGTACACCTTGATGAGTTGTCGCGTCTCGATTGCCGGAGCATCCGCCATTGAAGTGTCACCCCATCAAAGCCTCATTCGGCTGGACCCGCATCGCCCGCCAAATGCCCAGTAAACTGGATAGCACGGAAATCCCGAGCACGATGATCGCCAGTTGCAGCAAGTCCTCGTTGGTGACGATCACGCGCCTTGGAAAGTGCGGGAACAATTTCTGACCGACGAGATAGGCGACCCCATAGCCGAGCCCGCCCAAGAATACCGCCTGCTGAAGGATCATAAGGAGGATCGTCCGGTTGGGAGCCCCGATCAACTTCAACAGCGCGATCGAGTGCAGCTTGTCGAGCGTCAACGTGTAGAGGATCAGTGCCATAATGATGGCCGCAATCACGGTCAATAAGGCGCGGAACATCCCCAACTGTCTTCGCGCCTTGTCCACCATCCCCTGCACGAGCAACTCCTCTTCGCCGGCTTTCGTGAAGACCGAGATGTCCGGCCATGCGGAAATCGTGGCTGCGACCGCGGCCGGGTCTGCGCCGGTAGAAACCCGGACCACCACCGCGCTGAGTTCCGGGGTGGCCACTGCGGGCAAATCTGCCGTGGGGCGGGCGAGTTGCTCGGTCAACAGGGGTTGGCTCAGGAACATATCGTCCGTCGCACTGCGTCGTCCCCGCGCGGCGCGTTCCAGTCGTATCGCCTCGCCCGAGTTATCAAATTGCACTGCCTGCGAGTCCCACACGCTGAGGAAGGCCATGCCTTCACCGTTGGTGCTCACCATGCCGTCGGTAATGCCGACGATCCGATAAGTGTCCTTGCCGAGCTTGATTCGCTCATCGAGCCGCAATCCCAGGGTCTTGTCGGCCACCATCTCGTAATGGTTTTGCGCCAAGGGCCTCCCGGCCATCAGCGGCAGCCACTCCCCCTTATCCAAAGGCCAACTCAGGCCAAGGATGGCCATTCGCAATGGACGGCCGTGGTGTTCCCGCTGGATCGTGTTGAAGACGAACTCCCGAGCGGATGCCACGCCAGGAACGGCCAGGACGCGATAGACGAGCGCCTTGGGCACTCGCGAAACCTCGGCGAAAGGCCCGCGGGTGTCACGCTGGACGACCCACAAGTCGGCACCGATTCGCTCGACAAGCAGCGTGGCATCTTCGATCAGGCCGCGGTAGATGCCGGCCATCCCCATCACGGTCATCAACAGCATCCCGATACCAACGATGGTCAGGGCGAAGCGACCGAGGTTGTGTCGGATGTCTTTGGCGGCGAGGTTCATGGCGTCGAAATCCTCCGACCTTCGATGCCCGTCATCTTGCCGTCGGCCGCAGCAACAACCGATTCTCCGGCGTCCAAGCCGGCCGTGATTTCGACGGCCTCTTTGCCGCTAAGGCCGAGCTTCAGGTCGCGCCACCTCGCGTACTGTCCGCCGCGGACGAAGACTCCGGGCTTCCCATCACGCCAGAGGACATACTGGGCGGGCAAGACAGGCACGCCCGTCTTGCGAGCCGTCTCGACGTAGACTTCGGCACGCTGGCCCACGGCCCAGTTCTTCGGCAACTCAAGAACCAGAACGTCCACCGTGAACTCCCTCGTTTCACGGTCGGTTTGCCGCCCCAACCTCGCGACTTCGCCGCGGTAGGCGCGATCGGCCTCGGAACGAAATACGACTCGTGCCGGCTGACCGACTGCAACGCGGGACATTTGGGTTTCATCGACCCAGGCGGTGATCCATAATTCCTTGGTCGAGATCAGAGTCAGAATTGCGGTTCCCGGAACGGCTATGTCGCCGGGATCGCGTTGCCGCTGAACGATCAGGCCGTCGGACGGGGCAAGAACTTCGGTGTCCGTCAGGAGCGCCTTGCGGTAAGCGTGGCTCCTTTCCGCGGCGATCAGTTGTTTACGGCCTTCGATCAGCGCGGCATCAGCGCGGGCGAGCCCAGCTTGCGCCGTCTTCCAGTCGGCGGTGATTCTGTCGGCATCTTCCTGGCTGATGGCCCGCGTCGGGAGAAGCCCCACTGCTCGCTTGTGGTTAGCAGTCGTCTGTTCCAGGACCGCGAGGGCTTGGATTCGATCCGCCTGCAATCTATCGAGGCTGGCCTGTGCGACGGCAACCGATGCTTGGGCCATCTCCACTTGCGGTTTCAATTCCACATCGTCGAGCCTGGCCAGCACCTTCCCGGTCGTCACGCGCTCGCCCACATCCACCAGGACTTCCTGGAGCCGGCCCGGTATTCTGGGGCTGACGGTGGACTTGAAATGGGCCTCCAAGGTGCCCGTACCCATTACTTCCGCGACGATTTCTCCGCTCTGGACGAGGTGTTCGGTTACAGGAACCGGGGAGAATTTCAGCCAGTACACGACTGCCCCCGTCACGGCGAGCAAAACAATGGCATTCAGCCCTTGTCGTACTCGGCGCATCAATGGTCTCTGACGCTCGCTGGGCATAGCTGATTCTCCCTTCGACTTCACTCGGCGCGGCACGGAAGTCTCGACTGCCACAAAGGGTGTCGTTGCCTCGTTCCTCGCGGATCAATCGCGATCCCCACCCGTAAGTCGGGGCATGGGAGGAGACAATCCCGCCGCGATTATAGGCAACCTGGTGCGAGGAGAGGTTGACCTGGATCAATTCAACGTCGGAAATCTCTGGTTCTCCGTAGAGATTCCCAACTACGGGCGACCCGTCAATGGCACTCCGGCGGTCGGCAAGCAGAAGAAGGGGCTGTCGGAACACCATAAGTTACCCATCCTAACGCTCTGTGAAAGCCCGGTCCGCTTCCTGTGAGCAAATCGGGCCAAGTATGGCTTGACTCTGTAGTATAGTACGGACGCGATAATACCCGTAGCAAGGAGACAGACCAGTGAAAACCGCGGCAGCAAAACCATTGACGATCGGGCTGGTGGCCCGCCGTGCCGGCATTGGCGTGGAAACCGTGCGATTCTACGAGCGGCAAGGACTGATCGAGGAACCACCCCGCCGGCTGTCCGGCTACCGCGAGTACGACGACGAGGTGGTGGCCCGGCTGGGGTTCATTCGCCGGGCAAAGGACTTGGGGTTTACGCTCAAGGAAATCAAGGAACTGCTCTCCCTGCGGCGTGATCCCTCGACGCCGGCCGCCGACGTGAAACGCCGGGCGGCGGCCAAAATCGCCGACATCGAAGGCAAGATTGAGTTGCTCCAGAAGATGAAGAAAGCCTTGGAGAAGCTGACCTCAGCGTGCCGACACGCGACCAGCGCAAAGTGTCCATTGTTGCACGCGCTAGACCATGATGAGGAATCGTCGTGAGGGCGGCACGGTGAAATGCGGGCATGGTGCCTCGCGAGCCGACCGTCACGTTCGTCCTTTGCAGAAAAGGAGTTGGTGCGATGAACGGAAAGAAGGTACACAGTTGGTTCGTTGCGGCCATCGTCCTGCTTGCCGCAGCGATGCTGACGCCCAGCGCGGTCCTGGCCCACTGCGACGGGATGGACGGCCCGGTGGTCAAGGCGGCCCAGAAGGCGCTCTCCGAGGAGAACGTCAACTTGGTGTTGATCTGGGTACAGCCCGACGACGAGCCTGCCATCAAGACGGCCTTCCAAAAGACCCTGGCCGTCAGAAAACTCAGCCCCGAAGCGAAGGAACTGGCGGACACCTACTTCTTCGAGACCCTGGTTCGCATCCACCGGGCCGGTGAAGGCGCGCCCTACACGGGGCTCAAACCCGTCGGACGCAATCTTGGCCGCATCATTCCGGCCGCCGACAAGGCCATCGAACAAAAAAAAGTCGAGCCGCTCTTGGACGTTCTGCCGGCCGCGGCGCACGCCGCCATTCGGAATCGCTTCACCGAAGTGCTGGCCAGGAGACAATTTAAGACCGATGATGTCCAAGCCGGTAGGGCCTACGTGGCGGCGTATGTCGCCTTCATGCACGCCGCCGAAGGTGTGCATGAAAGTGGCCACGGCAATGCTGCCCGCCACCACGAGGGCGGTCAGTCGTCGGAGCACCACGGACCAGGCGTGCATCAGCATTCCGCTCAGGCAAGCGGTCAACACGGAGCGTCCACCTGCCCGCTGCACGGGAATCCCAAGGAGGTGCATCGTGAAACCGACGACCATGCTCATCAATGAGCACCGGATCATCGAGCAGGTATTGAACTGCCTGGAGCGGATGGTCCACCGCTGCGAACGGGAAGGCTGGATCGAAGAAGCCCCGGCGCGGGAGGCGATTGCCTTCTTTCGGGCATTCGCCGAGTGCGCCCACATGGCCAAGGAAGAGACGCACCTGTTTCCTATGGTGGCTGGAACGAAGTGTCCGCAAGGATGCCGGCCATCTGAGTTGGCGGCCAGGGAAGACCAGCATGGCCACGCGCACCTTGAGGCGATGGAAGATGCCATACTCGGCGCAGCGGCCAGCCAGAAGGATTCGGTCAAGCGTTTTGTTGAGCACGGGCAGGCGTACATCGCTCTGCTGATGAAATATATCGAAAACGAAGAGGACTGGCTCTTCCGGCAGGCCGACCGCGTGCTCGACGAGGCGAAACAGAAGGTTCTCGGCGAGCGCCTCGAAAGCGACGATCGCGCTAGCCATTGCGGCTCCCGCGAACAGTACATCGCAATTGCCAACCGGCTGGCGGACCACTTCGATGTCCCCAGAGCGGAACTGCTCAAAGAATAGTGATCGCATTGCCAGAGGAGAATACCAATGCAGCCAACTGATGTTCTGATGAACGAGCACCGGATCATCGAGCAGGTACTCAACTGCCTGGAAAAAGTCCTGGAACAATACACAGCCGGGGAGGGACTGGACACGAAATCGGCGAAGCAGGCCATCGAGTTCTTCCGTGGTTTCGCCGATGGCTGCCACCACAACAAGGAAGAGGCACGGCTCTTCCCTATGATGGAGGCCAACGGCTTCTCCGGCGGGTGCAGCCCGGTGGCTGTTATGCTCCGTGAACACGAGCTTGGCCGTCTCTACGTCCAAGGCATGGCCGCGGCCATTGATCCGGCCGCGGCCGGCGATTGTGAGGCAATGAAGTGGTTCATCCAGCACGGACAGAGCTACCTGAAGCTGCTCAGGGAGCACATCCGCAAGGAGGACATCTGCCTCTTTCCCGCTGCCAACCACCGATTGACCGAGCGGGATCAGGAGGAACTTCTGGCAGCGATCCAGAAGATCGAAGCCGAGGAAATGGCACAAGGATCGCACGAAACGTACCTACGGATCGCGAATGAGCTTGCCGACCGCTTTGGCGTGTCACGGGCGGGCGTTCGCTCGGCGAGCGGCGAGTCAGGTGTTGTTGCGCAGTAGACAATCCAATCGGAGAAGATGCTCGTCACCCGTTGGCACCCTACACTTTCAGAGGGGACGACAATGAGAGCCGTGTCCCGCTGCCACCGCCACACCTGCGGCGGGGCATTGACAGAGAATCATCTTCAGGAGGACTTGATTGATGGATGACTCAGTTTACCCGCACGTTGACGAGGCGATCGCACGGCGTCGGCGTGAGTTAGCCGCAGAGACCCGCAAGGCATTCAGCGCGTTCAGCAGGCAGGTGTTCGCCGACGGGGCACTGCCGGCCAAGATCAAGCAACTTATCGCGGTGGCCGTGGCGCACGTGACCCAGTGCCCCTACTGCATTGAAAGCCACACGCAGCTTGCCGTGAAGCAGGGGGCCAGCAACGAAGAAATCATGGAAGCAATCTGGGTAGCGGCCGAAATGCGGGCCGGCGGCGCGTACGCGCATTCTGCCCTGGCTTTGCGGGCGAGCGAGACGGCCAGGGCGAAGCCTCAAGGTTCTGAACGATCAGAGGAAAGGCAGACAACATGACAATTCAGGTGGACGACAAGACGACCATTCGGGACTTGGTGGGCCGTTACCCAAATACGCGGCCGGTGTTCGAGCGGCATGGGATCGACTACTGTTGCGGCGGCGGCAAGTGCCTAGCCGAGGCAGCCGGCGAGCACAACTTGAACCTCCCCGAGTTGGTCGATGCCTTGGAAGCGGCCCTCAATCGAGCGCCGGGCGATGCCCAAGCAGTCGAGCGGGATTGGTATTCCGTGCCCCTTTCCGAACTGGTAAACCATATTGTCACCGTACACCACGGCTACCTGAAGACGGCGTTGCCCCGGCTGCGGTCCCTGGTGCCGACGGTGCTCAAGGCTCACGGAGCGCACCACGGCGACGTGCTGCGCCAAGTGCAGGATCATTTCAGGGCGCTGGATACGGAACTGAGCAGTCACTTGATGAAGGAAGAACAAGTTCTGTTTCCGCACATCATCGCCATCGAAGCCCATGCTCGGCAGGGGGCGTCCAGGCCGCCGGCTCCGTTTGGCTCAGCGCGCAATCCGATCCGGCAGATGGAACACGAGCATGAGAGCGCCGGACAAACGTTGGCCAGGCTCCGCGAAGTCACCCACGACTACGCGCTCCCCACGGACGCCTGCCCGACGTTCAGCGCGATGTACGAGGAACTGCAACGCATGGAGGCCGACCTGCACGAGCACATCCATTTGGAAAACAACGTCCTGTTTCCACGGGCAATAGGATTGGATGAGTCTGCGGTGGGCGACAAATAGCTAACCACAACCAGAACCAATCACGGTTATTCCTCCCGCCGACAACATTTGTCAACGGCAGAGGAACAGCGGCAGCGGGCTCGTCTCCAGGAGTCGCGCGGTGGTCGAGCCGAACACGAACTCCCGCCAAATTGACCGGCCATAGGCACCCATCACGAGCAGACGTGGCTGCACTTCCTGTACTTGCTCGATGATGATTCTATCTGCGGACATTCTCGAAGAAATGGGAAGAGGGGTGGCCTTGATCCCATGCAAGTCGAGATAATCGACTGCCTCGCCTGCCAACCGCTCGGCATCGGCGCGGTCAGACCGGGCGCTTAGGACGTGGACCCTATCCTCGCCAGCCAGGCCCAACGCTTGGAACGCTTGCAGCGCCCGATCTGCTTGCGGGCTGCCGTCGTAGGCTACCAGAATGTCCGATCCCTCTTGCGGCGAATCAGGCACCACGACGACGGGTCGGGAAACTTGACGCAGCACCTCGGTCAGTGTTTCATCGGGCCAGTATGGCAGGTCAAAACGAAAACGGGGCTCCTGACCTAACATAATGAGGTTGTACAGCCGGGATTTCTGGACGATCTGCGTATCCGGTGTGCCAACCTCTTGAACCGCCCTATGCTTCACACCTTCCCGGATGCAACGCCGGACGAACCAATCGAGAGATATTCCCACTCGTCGCCGCGTGTCGATCAGGTGCCAAGCATCGCGCTGGGCCTTGTAGCGCCCCACTCCGACCAGCATTGATTCGCGTTGACGGATGGCGGATTCATCAACAATCCCGAGCCCGACAAGCAAGGCGTCGAACCGCTTTGCCCACCGAATGCCCAACTCAACCGCGGCGCGGCCGGACGCAGAGCCGTCCAATCCGACGAGAATACTTCGCACCATGATGCACCTCTTCACAAATTCACGTCATTGTGTACAGAACCTCAACAGGCGATTACCATTGATCGAAGATCACGGCTGCTCCTGCCTACTGATGACTCACGCTCCCGCGAGAGCGGTACGCTCGATTCGGCGGTGTTTGGCCCTCGTGTCTCGCTGTCGTTTCAGCGCACGGCTAACGGCGTAGCTGACTCGATCAGCCGCAAGGTCAGTGGCCGTGGCCAAATCGGTTGCCGATTGTTCGATGGTGACCTTGCCCTTTGGCCGGAGTCTCACGACAAGCCGGCACTGCTTATCGACACCGCCTTTGGGACCATTCACGTCGGTCAGGCTGGCTGTAATGTCCAGAACCCGGCGATCGAATCGCGCCAGGGCGAACGCCAGCCGCGCGTGCAGGTACTCGTGCAACTCCTCTGAAAGCCGAACTTTCTTCGAGCAGACGTAAAGGCGCATTGGTTGTTCTCCTCGTTGTGTTCGTCGGGATTGAAACTGGCATCATGTGCTTGCTACAGGTGGTGGTCTCCGGCGTTCTCCGGTTGGTAGCGGATGCCCTCCACCCGGATGCGCCGCCACCCGGAAGGCACCTTGACCTCGACAATATCGCCCACGTGGGAGCCGAGCACGGCCCTGCCGACCGGGGCCAGAACGGAGATACGATCCAGGGCGACATCGGCCCGCTCAGGGTAGACGATGGTGTACGTCTCGATCTCCCCGGTATCCAGGTCGCGGAGTTCCACGGTCGAGTTCATCGTCACCAGGTCGGGCGGCACCTCCGTTGCGTCCGCTCCCCGAGCGCGTTCCAGATCGGCTTCCAGGGCGTGCAGGTACTCTTGCCGCTCCATGCCCCGAGCTTGGGCCGATTGCAGCATCGTCCCGAGTCGCCGACGATCCTCATGGGTGACGGTGATTGTAGAAGTCATTTTGCAGTCTCCTTGGTTGGTTGAGTGTTACGGGTTGTAATTGTCGTCTGCCAAGAGGCCCGTGACGAAACGGTTCGCCCGTCACTTCAATCTGATTGATGATCCGAGTCACGCCTTCGATCCGGCGCACCGCCTCTTGGGCAAGCTGTCTGTGGAAATAGGTGGGCAGTTGCCCCCGGAGGAAGAGCACGCCGCGTTCGTAACAGAGCGACAGCGTTCTGAGAACACAGTACGCGCTCCCCACCAGGGACTTCTGCACGGAGTTGGCAACATCCTCCGAGTCGTCCACTCGGCTCCGTATCCGTTGGGCCGATACAATCACGTCTTCGTCTCCTTGAAAAGGGCCTCGCACCCAATGCCGTCACGCCGCCGCCTGTTGTGAATGGCAACCGGCGCAGAGCGGGGTGTAGGGCACGGTCAACAGCCAGTTCTCCGGGATGTGGTTGTCACAGCTCTGGCAAATGCCGTAGGAGCCGTCGTCGAGACGCTCCAGTGCGTTCTCGACGTGGTACAGCAGTGCCTCCTTGCGGTCGATCAATCGCTCGATGAAGTCCCGCACGCGGCCTGCCACCGAAGTCCGCCAGGTAGCACGGCACTTACGGCACGTGCCATCGGGCTTCGGCAGCGGATAGCTGATCGCAACGTCCAACGCCGTGTCCAGCAGGAGGTTCACGTCGCCCCGCAGTTGGGCTCGCTGCGCCAGAAGCAGCTTGCGGAAGGTTTCCTTATCCAGACGGTTCATTGTCATTCTCCTTGGAACAAAAGGTTTTGACTTGATCTGACTCGTTCGGTCGCGCAGTGCCGAAGGGCGTGCCGCGCGGAGAGAACAGAGACGCGCGTTCCTCCGCAGGACCGCCAACGGCCGGAGAGCCGCGCGCAGCACTGTGCGCAGTCTGGCTAAAGAGACGGTATTACAACCGCAATTGCCGCAGAACCAGGTACTCGGGCGATGATGCGTCGAACACCTTGGGCGTCGTTGGGCTGGCGACAAGCGTCGATCCGAACGATACGGCCCCAAACCCAACTAAGAGGCCGGGAGCCCATCGCTCTGCGATCCGTCGCGCCAGTTGGGACTTACCCAGAGGCCATACGGCCTTGGGAACACAGCAGGCGGCCTGATCGGCGGCCATGCCCGTCGCATTGACGACCTGCAAGCGGTCAGTCGAAGAGGTGGCAGCGCGATAACCGCTAGGTTGAGCGATCGCCTGCGTCTGGATGTCGGGATGCTGGCCGTTACCTAGCGCATGCTCCGCCAACGCGCAGCAAACGAGGAGGGCCAGCGGCGTCACCGCCACGGCCAGCCGGGTCGGCTGACGCAATCGACGAGTAAGTGCAAACAGGAAGGGCAGCATTGGACTTTGGTTCCCAGCGAATCGCTGATTAGCAGGCGCAGATTTGCACCACAACCATTATAGGCAATGGTCAACGAAAGGCAAGACCTGCGGAGCGCGTTTGAGGTTCGGACGTTCTTTCCTAGCACCTAAGAGCTACGCAACGTAGGACGGCGGGGAATGGTTCACAGCAGGTAGGCCGAGGCAATGGAGAAGTAGATCACAATGCCAGTCACATCGACAAAGGTAGCCACGAACGGGCTTGAAGCGTAGCCGGGGTCCACTCCGAGCCGACGGAACACCAGCGGGAGCATCGCGCCGACCAGTGTCCCCCAAATGCAGATAGCGGCCACGGCCTGCCCGATGACCGCGGCCAAAGCCCAGCGGCCAGCGTTGCCCAATATGGACTGAGGAGTGAACGCCGCGCGAAAGAAGCCGATCGTGCCCAGCGTCAGCCCGAGGACGAGCCCCATTGCCAATTCGTAGCGGAGAACTTGCCACCAATCGCGCAATCCAATCTGCCCGAGCGCCAGAGCGCGGGTCACGAGGGTCGCCGCCTGGGAGCCGGAGTTGCCGCCGGTCGAGATACACAGGGGGACGAATAGGCTGAGCGCAACAATCGCGGCGATGGCTTCTTGGTAATGGGCCAGAGCCGTGAACGTGAGAAGCTCCGCGACGAACAAGCAGGACAGCCACGCCGCCCGCTTGCGCCACACTGTTGTGAAAGGGGCCGCCAGATAGCTCTGATCCATTGTGCCCACGCTGCCCATGCGCAAGGCATCTTCGGTCGCCTCTGCAACCATCACGTCGATTACGTCGTCGTGGGTGACGATGCCCACCAGCCGCATCTCGCTTTCCACGACGGGAATTGCCAGGAAATCGAACTTTGCCAATTGCAGGGCGACTTGCTCCTGATCTTGATCGGCCCTTACTGAAATGACCTCGCGCTCCATAATGTCGCCGATCAAGGCCGCCGGGTCGGCAAGGATGAGATCACGCAGCGAGGCGATGCCGACCAGATGGTGTTCGGCGTCCACGACGTAGATGTAGTAGATGGTCTCCCTCGCTCGTGCCTGCTGGCGGAGAAACGCCATCGCCTCGGCCACCGTCATCTCGGCTTGAACGGACACGTAGTCCGTGGTCATCAACGCGCCGGCAGTGTGCTCGGGATACCGGAGCAGATTACGGATGTCTTGCTGATCCGTCGGGGCAACCGATGGCAGGAGGTTCTCGACAACCGCCGGATCGAGCCGTTTCAGCAGATCGACACGATCATCGTGAGGCATTGCCTCCAGCAATTGAGACATGCGGTCTCTCCGCACGTCACCGGCCATCTCAACCTGTTTGGCCGCAGGGACGAGGGAAAAGACCTCTGCTTGTCGCTCCAAAGGAGCGAAGCCCAGCAGGCGCCATGTCTCGTCTGTGGTAAGCTCTTCGCACAGACCGGCCGTCGTTGCGGGATGCAACGTGTCGAGAAGCGACGACAATCCCTCATGGTCTTGTTCCATGAGCATGGCCCGTAGTTGTCCAGAAGACGTAACTTCGCGCATCGGAGACCTTTCTTGCCAAGGGACCGAAGGGGGGACTCGCGTAGCGTCGTCGTTGGTGGTGGCCGGTACGCGGCCCGAGCAGTGTAGTCCCCGCCGGAGAAAGTAGCGCCGCCGAATCACCGCCACCGGCGATTCTGGCGCAGCAACCCCCAGGTGGCCTCATTCGGAGCGCTCAGTGATGTCCTGGCCGCGAACGGCAAACGAGACTGCTTGCCTCTCGCCATCGCCGACCATCACGCACTCAATGATGGGCCTGTTGATTTCTCCCTCTCCGGCCCAATCCACGACGAAATTCGCCCCGGAACCGCCGGCCGTATCCGTGTTCTCCACGAGAAACTCGGTCGAAGCCATCGGGCCTAGCTTCAATGGTTGTTGAAGGTAGGCCCGGAGCAGCTTCCCGCTCGTGTCGTAATAGCGCACCGAGGTAATCGTGATCGAGTTCTTGGGGTCCGTATTGCGGATACTGAGCGTCGTCGCCAGGAGAACGGGTTGGCCTCGGCCGCGATAGATGTGCGAATACACCGGGACGTAGACCGCGTGTTTTGAACCGGTGCTCGCCACGGTTTCGTCAGTGCCAGAGGTTGCCGAAGTCTCGGGCGGCCTGAAGTGCAATTCCCTCTCGATTCGCGCCAACTGGGTCTCGATTCGGCTGTCCAAGTAACAGGCAAGCCCGATCACCACCAGGAACACGAGCAGGATCAAGGATAGCCAACTGAAAGGGCCGCGCTCAGCCAGCCAAAGGAACCACCCGGGGTAGGTCTGTTGTCTTTCCATGTTGGCGTGCTCCTCCTCCCGTATCAGGTCCATATTGGCACCACTAGCCAAGTCCTATTGTACGGTGCGAGCCGTTGTGCTCCAACGCGCACAACGGCTGACGACCAATTGCCGACCCCACTCTTACCAGTTACCAAGCGTCGATGCGATCGTCGGCGAGCGGAAGCAGTCATGCTGAGACGGTTTCATGTTGTCGAGGAGTAGCCCGACGTGGGGCCGGTCAATAGGCCGCACGTGCTTCTTCGCGATTGGGCTCACGCCCCTCGCCCCTAATCGTCTTGACTCCCCGGGATAGTGCTGGTAATCTACGTAACATGCGTTGCTGTCTTCGCCGCCTCCATCGCCTGATAAGCACTCCGAGTCCATCAAAGCTGGCCGCCCTAGTTCTCGGGGTGGTTATTGCCGCGGTGGCGGAGACTCGGCCAGCCTGTGCCGTCGAACAACAGGATGCGATGGCAGCCGACGTACCGGCGGCCTATGGGCTCTGCGGCTCCGCGGCGCTCCGTCTGTCGGATTGCATACCGGCGCGGACGACGAACGGCGAGCCAGGACTGCCGATCGCGTGCCGGCACGGTTCCCCGCCGCGGCCTGATGCCCTGTGCCGAACGGACGCTATGCCGAGGGGCGGAGAATTCAGACACTCCGAAGTTGGCTTCACCCTTGTGTCACGAGGCGGCTCGGCAAACGATCAATCAATACCTCTGCTGCGCCGAGTTGCCGGTGGGCGGGCCGCCCATCCAGAGCGGCGGCTGGAAGTCCTTTTCTGTACTTGGCAAATCTGATTTGCCGGCTCTTGGCCGCGATGTTTGGGTCCACGATCGCGGCCCGTCAGCCCCTTCACCAATCCCCCAAGCGTGGAGTGCTGCGTTTGCCCACCGAGGCGAGCGCGTCCGCTCCTGCGATCGTCGTATGGCGGGGCAACGTCCGAAGACCGTGGCAGATCAGAGACAGGAAAAGAACCATCGTACAAGAATAGGGCTCCCAATGGCTAGAAGACTCCGCTCATACAATAGGACCACCGCAGCTACACCCACAGCCCAAGGCAACGGAAGCGAAGCACAGTCTCCCGAAGTGGCCCATGTCCTTGTCAAAGTCAAGCAATTGCTTGACGATCAATGTCCCGATAAGGCCCTGGAAGTGATTAGCCGCAGCAGACTCGCGTCGCCTTGGATCACCAACGCAGCCGGGGTCTGTCAACTGCGCCTCGGAAACGCGAGACAAGCCGTTTCCGCGTTCCAAAGCCTGGTGGTGGTCTCTGCCGTGCTGCTGAAGCGCGATGCGCCGACGGTGTTCAAGACCAACTATGCGGTCGCCCTCCTCGCATCAGACAACCTGCCCGGATGCCTCAGCGTTCTGAACGAAATCCATGAGGAGCAGAACGCGACAGTGCAGCAAATCCGCGCCGCCATCCAGCGATGGAAGCAAAGCCTATCGTTCTGGCAGAAGGTCCGGTGGTATCTTGGGGACGATCCCGGGCGAAAGGTGGCGATCGACTTCCCTCTCGGCGAAGTTCAATGAGTGCGATCCTTCGCGCGACAGCAGGTCAAATGAGAGATGGAAGTCCGCGCCGACCAGACCAGCGGTGGTCTGCCCCAAGGGGGTGTGGCCGGCTGCTCCGAACAGCCTTTGCGGGGTTGAGCGAGCGTCGGATTGCTGAATAGACCCGCAGGGCGTAGTATGGACCCCGTGCAGACCACTGAAACGCCGCACGGGCACTGACACAAAACAAGGGAACTCCATGATTGTGACTGCGGTAGAACCCTACGGGACCGCACTGTTTCTGCTTGTCGTCGGAGTGCTCATCGCGCTGAGCGTCTTGTTCAGCCGCCGGATCGACCGGCTGGGCGTCCCGATCGTCCTCTTGTTTCTTGTCCTGGGGATGCTTGGCGGCTCGGAGGGGATCGGCGGGATCGCCTTCGACGACTTCGGCGTCGCGGTGCGCGTGGGGACCATCTATCTCGTGTTGATCCTGTTCGACGGTGGCATGAATACGCCCTTGGGGGCGGTGAGGCGCGTAGCCCTCCCAGCAGGGATACTTGCGACGGTCGGCGTGGCCCTTACCGCGGGACTGCTGGCCTTGTTTGCCCGCGTGCTTGGCCTCGGCTGGACCGAATCGTTGCTGCTCGGGGCGGTCGTTTCCTCAACCGATGCGGCGGCCGTGCTGGCGGTCCTGCGCGGGGGTCGCCTCCACCTTCAGCCGCGCGTTGGAAGTACGCTGGAGGTCGAGTCTTGCGCCAACGATCCGATGGCGATGATCCTCACGGTGATAATGATCGAGGTCGCCAAGTCCCCTGACGCGCTTCGATGGAGCTTGGCCCTGGGAGTGCCCCTGCAATTGGCGATTGGCGCGGGGATTGGCGTCTTGGTGGGATACCTCGGGCTGCGCGTGATCCGCCGGATACGCCCGCCCACAGTTGGGCTCTATCCCGCGCTCACCTTGGCGATTGCGTTTGTGTCATTTGGCGCGGCGACGTTGCTCGAAGGCAGCGGTCTGTTGAGCGTCTACGCCACTGCCTTGGTCATGGGCAATTCGACCCTTCCGTATCGCAGCGGGCTTGCGCGCGTCCACGAATCGCTGGCGTGGCTGAGCCAGATTGCCCTGTTTCTGATGTTGGGTTTGCTGGTCTTCCCGTCGCACTTGCTGCCGGTGGCTGGCGTCGGGTTGGCGTCCGCCCTGTTCTTGGCATTCGTGGCACGCCCCGTTGCCGTCGTGCTCTGCCTATTGCCACTTCGCCTCCCGGCAAGAGAGGTCGGTTACATTGCCTGGATTGGCTTGCGGGGAGCGGTGCCCATCATCCTGGGGGCCTTTCCGGTCCTGGCGCAGGTTCCGGGTGCCGAGCGCGTTTTCAATATCGTCTTCTTCATTGTGGTCACGAGCACCATTCTGCCCGGCGCGACGATCCGCGCGGTGACTCGTTGGCTTCAGCTTGCGGTGGCTGAGAAGCCGGCCCCTAGCGCGATCCTGGAAGTAAACTCCGCCCATCCCTTGAATGGCGAAATCGCGTCCTTCCTCATCGAGCCTGCGGCGGCCGTTTGTGGAGCGTCCCTCTCCGAAATCCGGCTCCCAGCCGACTCGGCGGTGACGCTGATCGTGCGCGGCGGCGACCTGGTGGCTCCGCGAGGGCACACGGTCCTCATGCCCGGCGACCACGTTTACGTCTTCTTCCGCCCCGCAGATCGGCGTTACGTGGAGTTGCTGTTCGGACGGCCCGAGATTGGTTGAGCAGGGTTACCCCGTCGCACGGCGGCAGGATCGAGCCTACGACGCGAGCAACTATGGCCACGAGCGGTTACAGAAGTCCCGGATTCCGATCGTCATGGTTCGAGGCACGCCCACGATCCTCATTCCGCCAGGGCCAATTGCAGCCGGTTCTCGTCGTAGATAAGTGTCTGCCCCACGACCTGTTCGGCTGTGGCCACATCTACTGCCAACAAGGGCCGGCCGTCATCGTCCACTACTACGTCGCCGGGGCGCGCCTCGTCCAGCTTCAGATGCGGCCCCTTCAGACCGATCTTCATCCGCAAACATGCGTTTGGCGGCTCGACGATCCCTACAGACGCTCTCCGCAGGTACTCAAGGGCGCTATCAGCTACTCTGACCATTGCTTCACCTCTCAGTCGTTAGTGGAAGGGGCTCCGGCCAGTCAATCCTTGTCGCCGGACGGCTGGTCGGAGCATCAACATCAATCTCAGAAACCTATGACGCAAGCTGCGACACTCTCTCCCAACTGACCGACGTAATGCTCGGTTCGATGTTGATTCGCGAGATGAGTCCCTCCATTGCCTGGTCATCTCGTATCGTGGAAGAGATGTCGGCGAGCACCGCGGTCTTGCCCTCTTGATCGGCATCTTCGGTCGCGATCCTCTGGATGAGCATCGTGCGACGCGCACTGACGTGACGCGCCAGGAGTCCGCGGATGACGGCCTCTTCCTGGTCCGGGCAGACAACGGTGATTCGATAATTCGTCTCAACGTTCACGGCCCCTTTGGCGCGTGCGTCGATCCACCGGCTGAGAGGCCGCAGGCCGAGGTTTGACACAAGGATAATACCCGTCCCCACGACGCCTTCGATCAAGAAACCTGTGCCCGCGAGGGTGCCCAGGGCCGCGCTACACCACAACGTCGCGGCGGTTGTGATTCCCCGGACGTTTAGCCCTTCGCGGAGGATCGCGCCGCCGCCCAGGAATCCGACGCCGCTGACGACCTGGGCGGCAATTCGCGTTGGGCTGGCGTCGTGGTCCATCAGACGCGAGAGGGACACGAATAGGGCCGCCCCCACGCATACAAGCGCGGTGGTCCGAAGTCCTACCGGATGTTGGTGAAACTGACGTTCGACCCCAAGGGCCGAACCCATGAGGAACGCAACGCCGATTCCAACAGTGAAGGTCGCCAGGTCCATGCCTCGCCGCACTCCTCCTGCTCGTCACCATGCACTACCGACATTCTGCACGATCACCCCGCCACCCGCGCCGGCCGCGATCCGCGGCCGGCGCGGGTCCGACTACAGATAATGCTCCCCGGCCCGTTCGGGCTGGAAGTGGATCTCCTCCACCCGGATGCGTCTGGCACCCGAAGGCGTCTTGACCCTCACGACATCGCCAACGCGGCAGCCCAAGATCGCGGTCCCGATTGGGGCCAGAATGGAAATCCGATTGGCGTTGATGTCGGCGCGCTCCGGGTACACCAGCGTGTAGGTTTCCGTCTCGCCCGACTTCAGATCGCGGATTTCCACCGTCGAGTTCATGGTCACTACGTCGTGCGGCAACTCGGTGGGGTCCATGCCGTAGGCCCGCTCAAGCTCCGCTTCGAGCGCGTGGAGACACTCGGGCCGTTCGGCCTTGCTCACACGGGGGTCCAGGAGCATGGTTCCCAGCCGCCTGCGGTCATTTTCGGTGATGAGAATGTCGTGACAAATCATGTTCGTTCCTCCTGTTTGCTGCTTGGGGTCAGATGGTTAGCGATGAAAAAGCTCTCGATTGGTAAGGCGATTCCAGTCGGGGTCTAGTTCCGGCGACCGTTGCGACTCACACGCACCGCACGATGTCCTGTGCGGAGCGCTTGTGAGTTGTTTCTTCGTGAGCGCCGCGCCACAATGCCTGCAAATGCCGTAGCTGCCGGCGTCCATACGCCCGAGCGCGTTCTCGACGAGAGCAAGCGCTCTTTCCTTCGCCTCGATCAGGCGCTCGATATACCGCTTCATCGTCCGCGCCGTGCCCACGTGCCAGGCCGGCCGGCACGAGCGGCACACGTCCTGCGGGCTCGGCGACGCGCCGTCGAGCACAACATCGAGCGCGATGTCTACGAGAAGGTTGATTTCGCCGCGCAGATGGGCGCGCAACGCAAGAAGCAACCTCCGGTACAGTTGAGTGTCTGAAAAATTCATTATCCGTCCTCCACGATCGACAACCGCCCGCGACCGTCCTGTTCATTCCCGAAGTTGCGAGGCTCTCGTGGGAACCGCGCCCTTGTCCGTCTTCGCTTCAGGGTCCGGTCGATCGTCGTCTTTGCTCGTTCAATGGCCCCTGCCAGGGCCGCATACACGGTCTCGGCGCGGGACTCGACCGTCGATGTCCCGGCGGAAAGCAGCTCCACCTGGATGCGACACGCCCTGTCAATCCCGCCCCGTGGTCCGTTCGCGTCGTCAAGCCACACTCGGATTTCGCTGATCCGCCCGGCGTACCGTCGAAGCCCCCGCCGCACAAGTGTTTCGACGGTCTCCCGCAGGTCGGCGTCGATGCGAAAGACGCCGCTTCGGATGGCAATGGGCATGTGCCGAGCGTGTCGGACGAGGTTTTGCAGACGGGTCATACATTCCTCCAATCGTGTCCTAGACAGCGGATACGTGCTACACGGCCACGGCGTCGTGCGACGCCGCACTTTGGGCCACTTCGCACTCCGACGAGACGCACGCTGCCTCGCCGGGTGGTTCCAACGCTTCGTCGATCCGACTCAGCAATGCGTACCGTGACGCCATCGTCCGCAAGGCGAGTGCGGTTCGCAGGTGCTGGAGATCGAGTTCACGCACGTCGGAAATGTCTTGCCCGGCCTCACGGCCGGCTCCAAACCGCTGTTGCAAAACGTCCTCCGCCAGATCGCTCAAGTCGAACCTCAATTGACTGCGCACGGCACGCAGCATCTGTCTGATCTTCATAGCTTCGTTGGCCATTGCGTGTCCTCCGTCTACGTGCCTGAGATACCCGGTATACACAAAAAGTCCATTTCGTTCGTTTTCGCCGCGTTCCGATCAATACCGGCCAGTGTGGGCGAATTCGTCAGGAGGCCACACCCGCCTTGGCCGGCGAGAGCGACGAGGCTCTCCATTTCCCTGTTTGCTTCCGCCATTCAACTCGACCGCCGGAAGAAGTTCGTTGTCGGTCGGTCGAATCGGTACTTCCGCAAAGAGACGAATCCCAAGCCTCACCTGATCGTCCTGGACGTTCAACACCTTGATGTGAGCGCGGAGATGTCCGCCAACGATTAGGAGCCTTTCTCCTTTCTTGCGGTCCAATACGAACATGGCGTTCTCCTTTCCGAACAAAAGCGGGCCAGTCAGCACAAGCTCGCGGCTGTGGCGGCAGCCTTTCCGAACGATGGTCACACACCCGGCTCACCACATGATGGACGTGGTGGACGAACTGAATGTTCGCGCGCCGGGCAACAGGGAAAAACCGGGGCCGTAACAGGCAACTGGTCTAAAGCGTCTCGGCTATCGCAGAGAACGCCTTAGACTCGCGTACTGCACCAAGGGGTGCAGCGTTCTGACTCGAAGATGAGAGCCTCTCGGCTGAGCCAGTTGCCGGCACGCAAGTGCTCCGTGATATGGCACCGACCAGTTCGCCTCGTGGCCAAACGCAAGGCCACGAGCCGGTCAGTCACATTCGCAGAAAACTTGCAGAAGGGGAGCATCGCAAAAGCCTTTCTTACGCGCAGCATTGATGCCGCTCACTCTTAGTTTACGCGCAAGTGCGGGCGGGACAACCCTGCCTTCTGGCTACGCTGTCTAGCCCTAGCCCCAAAGAGCTAAGCGATTCGCACGCTCCAATGAGATTCCTCGAACCAGCGGCCGTTGGATGACGAGTTGCAGCCAGCGCGATCCTTTGGATTGCGAACAGGCGAGCGATGCGCATCACCATAGCTCCCTGGGGCTAGGGCTAGACAGCGTGGCCACAAAGCGTGATTGTCGAACTCCCCAGACAGTCTATACTTGGCTGGCGTGAAGGGGTTTTACGCTACAGAAAGGCGGTGCGTCAATGGTCGCCAATGCACGATTGAGGAGCCCTGACAGCCAACTGCACAAGAAGGTGCTGCTGGCGATGCGGTCACATTTGCGGGGTGAGGTGAATTCACTCACGGACATGGCACTCCATGTAGTGCTTGACCGGCGGGCACCCCGGCCGCCGGGCATGTGCCGGACGTGTCGTCCAATCTGGCGGAAGGCGCGAGCGCGGACGCTAAAGGAGTTCATCGGCGGCCTGATAGAACAGCGGGAGAACCTGCTCGACAAGATCGACGAGACACTCCAGCGAATTGAAGAGCAGACTTACGGCGTTTGCGAAGCCTGCGGCGGCCCGATCCCGGAAGGTTGGCTGCTGGCGGTTCCGTATACGACGCTTTGTGCGTTGTGCCATTCTCACACAATGGTCTACTGAATGGCCAGTAGAAAGGCGGCCAGTGGAGTCACCTCTTGTCCAGGAGCATTTGCGATGAACACGACGATCCTGCCCGGAGCCCTTTTGGGGATCATTGGCGGCGGTGAACATAGCCGGATGCTGACTCTGGCAGCACGGCAGATGGGATACCGTGTCGCCGTGCTAAGCCCCGAGCCCGATTGCCCGGCAGCACCATTCGCGAACCTAGCGATCTGCGCGTCGCTGGACGACCTGGACGCCGTGGCTGACCTGGCTCGCAACGTTGCGGCGGTGGCGGTGGAAATCGAGAACCTGCCCCCGGAGGCGGCGGAGGTGGCAGGCCGACGGACGCCATTGCGGCCAGGACGACGGGTGCTGCGCGTAACACAGCACCGTGGGCTGGAAAAGAGATACCTCCGGCAGCGTGGTTTCCCAGTGCTCCCGCATATCGAGGTTTACTCGCTCAGGATGCTGCACGAAGCCTTACGAGAGTTCAGGACGCCCGCCGTGCTCAAGGCGGCGAGGGCCGGCTGCGGCGGGCGACGGCAGTTCCTGATCCACTCGCCCTTGCAGGCCGAAGAAGCCTGGACGGCGATTGGCCGGCGGCCGGCGGTGCTGGAGAAATGGATCGACATCCATCGGGAGTTGACGGTGATCGTCGCTCACTCGCCATCCGGTGACATGGTGACCTACGGGCCGATCCACAGCATGTACCGCAACGGCGTCCTCGACGCCTCGGTGTGGCCAGCGGGCGTGCCGAGGAGCGTGACCGATCGGGCCATCCAATTGGCGCGGGACATCGCCTGTCGGCTCGACGTGATCGGTGTGCTCTGCGTGGAAATGTTTCTCACAGACGATTATCAATTGCTGGTCAATCAATTGGTCCCGCGGCCACATGGCTCCGGCCACCTGACCCTGAATGCCCATGTAACTTCCCAGTATGAGCAGCTTGTGCGGACGATGTGTGGGTTGCCCCTTGGACCAGCCAACCCACTATGCGCTGCGGCCACGGTCAGCCTGCGGGGGGAAATGTGGCAGGACGACGAGCCAGACTGGACAAGGGCGCTGGAGGTGCCGGGAACCCACTTGCACCTATACGGAAAGCGGAATCCACAGCCGGGTCGGACAATGGGGCATATCACGGTCCTGGCCCGAGAGCCGAGGACGGCGCTGGCCCGTGCGATCACCGCACGCGAGGCCCTGCGGCCGACGACCGCGGCCGGTTGGCGCGCGATTCGGGTTTTCAGCGAGCACGTTGCCGCAAACGCCCGAGCGGAGCCCGTGACAGCCGGCTAACGAGAACCGAGGATCACGCCGCACCTGCAACGGTAACAGCTTCGACGACAGCGTTTCAACCACTCAACAAGGGAAGAAGCGGACAAATGAAGAAGCAGGACTGGCACTTGCACCGAAGCATCCTCCTCGCTCTGCAGAACCTGGCGTGGAGTGACGCCCGACTGCTCACCGCTGCGGCGATCCATGTTGCCACAGAGCGGGGAGGTCAACAACCACGGGGCATGTGCCAGGCATGTCGGCGGCTCGGGCAGAGAGCGCGCACCCGAAGCGTGACGAAGTTCATTTGCAGTCTCGTGCGTCGGAAACAGCGGCTGATGAACCGCATCGACAAGGCGCTCCGCCGGTTGGCGGACGGCACCTACGGCGCGTGCGTGAGGTGCAAGGGGCCGATTGCCGATGGCCGGCTCGCCGCGGTCCCTTGCACGCCGCTCTGCGCGTCGTGCGATGCTCGACGGCGTGTATTGATTTGGACCATGCCAAGGTTGCCGGAGCAGCGCCTACCTGATTGCAGCGTGGAGCGGCGGAATTCAATCCGAATGAAGAGGAGATGACGGTCAAGAACATTACGTAGTCGGCGGAGGAGGTGGACAATGAAACGCGAACACGTGAAAGCCTACAAGGAACGGCTTCTCGCCTTGCGCGCGCGGCTCCGTGGAGACATGCGCCGGATGTCTGAATCGGCGGTTGCTGCCGCTTCCAGGCTGAGCCGAAAACCGATCCATGCAGCGGAGGTTGCCGGCAACCATTTCGATCAAGACCTGACCGCGCAGCTACTGTCTGCCAAAGACGAGACCCTTCAGCAGATTGAGCGAGCGCTTGAGGAGATCGAAGACGGCACCTACGGCGTCTGCGTCGAGTGCGGCCGTGTCATCGCCAAGCTTCGCCTCGATGCAGTGCCTTACGCGACGGAGTGTGTGAGGTGCGCCTGATGAAAAGAAGGGGATTGCGCAATCGGAGTACAAGCCGTGGTTGATCCAGAAGGTTTTCCTGACCGGTGCCCACCGGAGGGCACCGTGTTGCGACTGTGGACCCCAAGACGACGGGTGTGTCTTAATTCGAGGATAGGGCTGTGTGAATTCTATGCCGCGGTGGAGCATGAGCTACTGGTGGAAGCGCCCTTGCGGCGGCCAGGAGGTGTTGCGCCTGGCCGTGCCGCTGGTGGCGTCCACCTGCTTCTGGACGGTGATGAACTTCACCGACCGGATGTTCCTTCTGTGGCAGTCGAACACGGCAATGGCGGCGGCGTTGCCCGCAGGGCTCTTGCACTTCACTATCCTCTGCCTCCCTTTCGGCATTGTGACGTACCTCAGCACCTTCGTCGCCCAGTATCATGGCGCAGGACGCCCGCACCGGATCGGGCTGGTGCTCTGGCAGGGCGTGTGGGTGTCGTTAGCTGCCTGTCCCCTGGTGCTGGCAACGAACCTGGCGGCACCCTGGGTATTCGATTGGCTTGGGCATGAGCCCGAGGTGGCTTTGGCGGAGACCGCATATTACCAGGCGCTGGCCTTCGGCACGGGCGGAACTTTGATTTCCACGGCATTTGCCGCCTTCTTCATCGGGCTTGGACGGACGGCCGTTGTGATGGTCGTGGAGGGCGTCGCCTGCCTGTTGAACATCGCCCTGGATTACGCCTGGATTTTCGGTCGGTGGGGACTGCCCGCCTGGGGCATCGAAGGTGCCGCGTGGGCCACGGTCGTCGCGCAATGGTCGGCCGTGGCGATGTATTGGCTGGTTCTCCGTCGGGTCTCCTACCGCCGGACTTACCAACTTGCCGCGGGCTGCCGATTCGATTCAGCGATGATGGCGCGGCTGCTACGGTTCGGCAGCCCCAGTGGCGTCCAGTTCCTCTTGGAGACGGCTGGGTTCACGCTGCTGATCCTGGTAGTGGGCAGGCTCGGCGAGGAGGCCCTGGTGGCGACCAACTTGGCGTTCAACATCAATTGCCTGGTCTGGATGCCGATTGGGGGCCTGGCAACTGCCGTGGCCACGATTGTCGGCCAGCAGTTGGGGCGCGGTCGGCCCGAACTGGCCACTCGCGCCACCTGGACGGCCTTCTCGATCGCCTTGGCCTACACGGGCGTCTTGGCCATGCTGTACATCCTCGGACCTGATCTGTTCCTCGTGGCACACTCCAGCGGCATCTCGCCGGAGCGTTTCGCGGGACTGCGTTCAACGACGATCCTGCTGCTGCAATTTGTGGCCGCCTACTCACTGTTCGATGCGATGAACCTGATCTTCGCCAGTGCCATCAAGGGGGCCGGCGATACGCGATTCGTTCTGGCGACGGCACTGCTGCTGTCGCCGATGCCGGTTGCCGCGAGTTGGCTGGGCATCCATTGGCTCGGCGCAGGACTTGTCTGGTGTTGGTCGGCGGTGACGCTTGGGGCCTGTCTCTTGGGGATCATCTTTCTGGCACGATTCGTCCAAGGCAGATGGCGGCACATGCGGGTGATCGAGCCGAACCTGTCTCAGGAGGAACGTCGGCGTCCTGAACATCGGCCGGCCCCAACCGTTCTTCAGGTATCCTGATCGTCAGGTTGTCGCGGCTTTCAGCGCTGGGAGCTAGGGCCGATAGCCCCACGGCAGGATGGTTCGCGGGCGGCATCGCCGTATACTTCCATATCCGGGTAAACCAGACATGCCACGCCGCACGGCGAGCGTCTTCGCTTATTCGGACCACCGGCCGTAGGAGGTGCTCATGCCACAGTACAAATACCTCATCGTTGGCGCGGGAATGGCGGCGGACGCAGCGGTTCAAGGGATTCGCCAGATCGACCATGAAGGCACGATCGGTTTGATCGGTTCCGAATCGCAGCCCCCTTACAATCGGCCGCCGCTGTCCAAAGGACTCTGGAAGGGGAAGCCCTTGGAGAGCGTCTGGCGCAAGGCGGCGGTTCGCGATGCGACGGTTCACTTGGGACGCACCGTCGTCGGCCTGGACGCAGAGAACAATCATGTCACGGATGACAGAGGAATCGCCTACGGCTACGAAAAGCTGCTTCTGGCTACCGGAGGTACGCCAAGGCGTCTGCCTGCCGACTCTCCCAGAGTCATCTACTTCCGCACGGTGGATGATTATTCGAGGCTGCGGTTGCTCGCGAATGAAAAGCAGCGATTCGTGGTGATTGGCGGCGGGTTCATTGGCTCGGAAATCGCCGCGGCGCTGACCATGAGCGGCAAGCAGGTCGTCCTGGTCTTCCCCGACGAGGCGATAGGTTCGCGGATGTTCCCCGCGGACTTGGCGAACTTCTTGAATTCGTTCTACCGCGAAAAAGGCATTGAGGTGCGCAGCGGAGAACAGGTGGTGGGCGTTGAGGACGCCGACGGGCGATTCATCGTCAAGACCGTCTCCCCGTCCGCGGGAAATGAGCAGCAAATTATTGCCGATGCCGTTGTCGCGGGAGTGGGCATCGTTCCCAACGTCGATCTGGCCCGCATGGCTGGGCTGGAAGTGGGCGACGGAATCCGCGTGGACCCGGCGCTTCGCACGAACCGCGAGAACATTTACGCAGCCGGAGACGTGGCCGAGTTTTTCAACCCGGCGTTGGACAACTACCTCCGCGTGGAGCATGAGGACAATTCCAACACAATGGGAGAAATGGCCGGCCGGTCAATGGCTGGAGAACCGGTCTCCTACGACCACCTTCCGTTTTTCTATTCGGACTTGTTTGAAATAGGATATGAGGCGGTGGGCGAGGTTGACGCCCGGCTGGAGATGGTGGCTGATTGGCAGGAGACGTACCGCGAAGGAGCGGTTTATTACATGCGCGAGGGCCGCGTGCGAGGGGCGCTCCTCTGGAATCTCTGGGAGCGCGTGGATGCGGCACGACATTTGATCGCGGAACCCGGCCCGTTCCGACCCGAGGACTTGAAAGGGCAACTGATGCGTCTGCCGCAGCGGGTCTAAACCTGCCGCCTATGACGCGAGAGCGAGAAGGTTGCGGGGAGGATGACTGATGATCCACGTGAAGCGGGTTTACGACAAGCCTTCTCGAAACGACGGTGTGCGCGTCCTGGTTGATCGGCTGTGGCCGCGTGGCTTGACCAAGGAACGGGCGGCAGTTGATGTATGGCTAAAGGATGTCGCCCCGACTACGGAGTTGCGCAAGTGGTTTGGACACGAGCCGTCTCGATGGAAGCAGTTCCAGACCCGTTACCGTAGGGAACTGGACGAGAAGACGGACGCACTCCAGTCGTTGAGGGCGATGAGCGCAAAGCGGACGATCACGCTCCTGTACGGCGCGCGGGATGAGGAGCACAATGAGGCGCTGGTTCTGAAAAGTGTTCTCGACGGAGCCATAAAGCATTGACCTGGAGAGTGGAAAAACCGAGAAAGCGTATCGACCAATGAGAACCATTCTGTTTGCAGGCGACGAAAGAGTAACGCGCGACTCATGTCGGCGAGCGCTGGAAGACGAGGGTTATCGCGTAATGCTCGCGCACGGCCCAGTTCAGGCCGTTACCTTTTGGCGATCGCACAGGCCCGACGTGGTGATTCTGGATAACCTGATGCCGCGCAAAGGAGCACTGGAGGCCGCGGAGGCAATCGGTTCTTTGGAGCCTGATGTGCCTATCATCCTCTACATGGGCTACGACGACACCTATGTTCGCGATCCGCGAACAAGGCGGTTCGCCGCGTGCGTCGAGAAGAGCGATGATCTCACCGAGCTGAAACTCGCTGTGCTTCGTGCCCTCACGTCGCGCGATCACGGACGGCCGGTGCGAGTTGGCCTTCCGCCGCTGTGATTTCGCGGTGCGACACCCTGGAGCTACGCCCGCTAGCCTCGCGGTAGCATTGTTCCTAGATGGGATTGCCGTATACTGAATTGGCATTGCCACCCTTGGTGGTAGGTTTACCTTTGCGCGCTGCAATCTCTCTGCCGTGTCAGCCGTCATGCCCAACTCGTCCGTTTACACCGTACCCGGTACGCAGATTCGTTGCTGCGTCTTCGAGTCCAGCGATAGCGCCTGCCGACACGTGGCTCAGATGATTGCCAACCTGGTTCGGCAGCGCGCCGCGTCTGCGCAGAAGGCCGTGCTGGGCCTGGCTACCGGCTCGACGCCGCTGGGCGTCTATCGCGAGCTGATCCGCATGTACCGCGAGGAGAATCTCGACTTCAGCCACGTCGAGACGTTCAATCTCGACGAGTATCACGGGCTCTCGTCGGAACGTCTGCAAAGCTATCATCGCTGGATGTTCAGTCAGCTCTTCAACCATGTGAACGTCCCGCGCGACGCCATTCACTTTCTTGACGGCACGGTGACCGCCGATCGAGTCGAGGAGCACTGCCGGCAATTTGAAGATGCGATCCGTAAGGCGGGCGGGATCGACCTGCAACTGCTGGGAATCGGGCGCAATGGCCACATCGGTTTCAACGAGCCGTTCAGCATTCCTAACAGCCGCACCCGGCTGGTCACTCTGGACCCTGTGACCCGCAAAGACGCCGCCGGTGATTTCCTGAGCGAGGACAACGTGCCCACCCACGCCCTCAGCATGGGGATTGGCACGATCCTCGACGCCCGGTCAATCCTCCTCATGGCCTTTGGAGAACACAAGGCAACCATCGTGCGCGAGGCGACGGAGGGGCCGCTGGCGGATCGAGTTCCCGCCAGCCTTTTACGGCCCCATCCCGACGTATCGTTCTTCCTGGACCCAGCCGCAGCGGCTGAGTTGACCGGCGTCGCCACGCCTTGGTTACAGGGCACGGTGGAGTGGACGGAACCGCTCATCAAACGCGCGGTGCTCTGGCTGTGCCAGGAGACGAAGAAGGCCCTGCTGAAACTCGACGACAACGACTTCCGCGACCACAACCTGCACCAATTGCTGCGACACCACGGCCCAGCGCCCAAACTGGCCCATCGCGTCTTTCGGTGGATGATGTCCACGATCGAGTACCACCCCGGCGGACGGGAACCTCGCCGTGTCCTGTGCTTCAGTCCTCATCCCGACGATGACGTGATAAGCATGGGCGGGACGATGCTGCGGCTTGTCGAAGACCAGCACGAATTGCACATGGCGTACATGACCAGCGGGAACATCGCCGTCCATGACCATGACGTGCAGCAGTTGGCGGACTTGATGACGGAACTCAATCGCCGCTTTGAGATTGATGTCAGCAAAACTCCGGGACTGGAGAAGCAAGTGCTCGCCGCGCTGGCGGAAAAGCGGCCGGGCCAGCCGGATTCCGAGGACGTGCTGAAGTTCAAGGCCATGATCCGCTGGAGCGAGGCGAAATCGGCGGCCGTGGCCTGCGGATGCAGGGAAGAGAACCTCCACTTCCTCGACCTGCCGTTCTATCGAACTGGCACGATCGACAAGAATCCACCTGGGCCGGACGACATCCGCGTCGTGCAGGACTGCCTGCGCCGCATCAAGCCGCACCAGGTCTACGTGGCCGGCGACCTGACCGACCCCCACGGCACGCACCGGGCCTGTGCCGCCATCATCTTCCAGGCAGTACGGCAACTCCAAGACGCCGCCCCGAAACCCGAGGTGCTCTTGTATCGTGGCGCATGGCAGGAATGGCCGCTTGACGCCATCGAGATCGCGGTCCCGCTGAGCCCCCGCGACGTGGACAAGAAGCGACTGGCGATCTTCCGGCATCAATCTCAGAAGGACACGGCCCTGTTTCCTGGCCCCGACGATCCCCGCGAATTCTGGCAGCGGGCGGAAGACCGCAACCGCCATACCGCCGATCTCTTCGACCAGATCGGATTGCCCGAATACTACGCCCTGGAAGCCTTCGTCCGGTGGGATGGCCGGGAATCCTGACGCAATGCGACCTGCGCCCCACTCACCTCGCCCCCCCCCCCATGCTGGACCGAACCATGATTCGTCGCAACCAGACCGTGATTTCTGCCGTGGACTGCGCGCGACTTGAGCCGATGATCCGCGATGAAGTAGCCGGCAGGAGCACTGCCCGTGAATTGCTCTGCACGCTGAAGTCGAAGATCGACCAGGCCCGGATTCTGGAGCCGTGCGACATGCCGGGCGATGTAGTGACGATGAACTCCTCAGTCCGCGTGCGCGACTTGGGGACTGAAGAGGTCGATTCCTACACCCTCGTTTACCCGGCGTTTGCCGACATCACGAAGAACTTGTTGTCAATCCTCACTCCTGTAGGCATAGCCCTGCTCGGCCATCGCCAGGGCGAAATAATTGACGGGGTGTCGCTGCTAGGCCCAACGCGCCTGCGCGTCGAGCAGGTCGAGTTTCAGCCGGAAAGCGCTGGCCAGTACGATGTGTAACCATCGACAGCCGCCCGCATCGTACTTCTTGACTCGACGTGGAGCCATAGCTCCGCAGTGCTACCTTGAACGGCGCTGGCCACAAAGAGCTAGTAAACGATAGCCCGCGAGAGCTACACAATGACTTCGCGCCGGCCCTGTGGCCCTCACGCGATGGAGTTCTTTTCGTGATAGCTGGCCGTGCGTGCTATGAGGCATAGCCCCGCAGTGCTAGAGCGAAGCGGGCGCGAACCAGTGACGCGCGCACTTGGTCTTGTCTTTCGTTGTGGCCTATACTAATCATTGTATGAGTCTGCGCTCACTATCTTGCTTGCTCCAGGGAAGCGCGTCGGATGCGTTGCATTGGCCTACGTCTATTGAACTGCCGATTCTGGCAGCCGGCTTGGCTGGCGGTGGTGCTTGTACCACTGGCCGCCCTGTCGCGCTGCGCTGCGGCAGATCAATCGGCAGGCAACGGACAGCAGCAAGTTTTGGCGGCGTCGGCCGATCGCCAACATGACTCGTCGAGTATTGACGGGGGTCGCTACCGGGAAGCCTCCAGCCTTTCTCCAATGCCCCGGCAGCTTGGCGGCGTCGGCTACTGTTCGACCAAAGGAGAAGTCGGAGTTGTTCTCAAGGCCGCATGGCCTTCCGGCAAGTTCCACGCATCGCGCCGAGGTGGGGAGCGACGGCTCGTCGCGTCGTTGGGCTGCTTCGCGGCCATGCCGGCCGGGTTGATGGCTTCCGCCGGTCCCATGCCAACGTCGCTTAGCGTATTGTCTGCTGAGTACGCTCTCTTGCGGCGGCTCGAATTGTAGTCTCGCCGCTCGCGCGGGGCCTCGCGCGCTGCGGTGCGCGAGCGCCGCCCTTCATCGGCCGATTCACGGACACCCGGCCATTGTCTCGTAGTCGGCTGCGCTGGCTTTTGGCCGGCGAGACGAAAGGCGAACACGTCGAGACCTTTTTCAGTGGAGGAAACCCATGAACCGCCAAGACAAGGAAATGTACTGGAAGCTGCTCCTTACCCTGCGATCGCAACTTCGGGGCGAAGTCGATCTCCTCTTGGATACAGCGCTGGACGTTGACATCAGCGCGCCGCCCGCCAAGCCCCGCGACGCTTGCCGCGCCTGCCGCGCGACGTGGCGAACGTCGGTCGCGCGTACCTTGCGAGATTTCATCGAACGGCTGATCGACCGCAAGGAGGCCGTGTTGTATCGGGTGGAACACGCACTGGCGCGACTTGCCAAGGGGTCTTACGGTTTTTGCCAGGAGTGCGAGAGCCCCATCCCGGACGAATGGCTATTGACGGTCCCCTACACGACGGTCTGTGCCACTTGCCACTCGCAGCAGGCGGTGGCGTGACGCCACCGGCAGCACGGACACACGTAGCGCCACTTCAAGGAGGTGATTTCGTGATTACAGCCATTGAGAGGAAGCGAGGTCGCTCGGACAGGTCGGAAGAGGTCGTCAAGGAAGCACAGGCGTGCTTGGAACAAAGCGCCTACTCGCTGTTGCGACAGGTGTTGGTCGAGTATGAGCGAGGAGTGCTTTTTCTTCGAGGGACGTTGCCCAATTACTATCACAAACAGCTTGCTCAAGAGGCGGTGCGCCGGGTCGATGGTGTTGCCCATGTGGTCAATGAGATCGAGGTCTCACACCCACATCCGCGCTGACCTCGCGCCCAGGCTGCGAGGTGGCCGATGTGCCGGATGAGCCAGCCAATGGAAGTCGCGTGAACACTTGCCTGACCAGCGACAGGAGCGGGCAGGAGCTTGGGAGTCACGACATGACCGAGAACATAACGATTACCCACGAAGATCGTCAGCGGCTTGGGACCATGCTCCAGTCCGCTCAGACCCACCGCTGGGAACGGCGGGACTACCTGCACGCGCTCGAAGCAGAACTGGAACGTGCCCAGGCGGCGGACCCGGACGAGTTGCCCCGTGACGTGGTAACGATGAACTCGACCGTCGAACTGCGCGACCTGGACACTGGGGAAATCGAAATCTACACCCTGGTCTACCCCGAGCGTGCCGACGCTACCCAGAATCGCATTTCCGTCCTGGCACCGGTCGGGACCGCCATTCTTGGGTGCCGTGTCGGCGACGTGGTGCGCGTTTCCGTCCCGTCCGGGCAAAGACAACTGCGGTTGGAGAAGATTCTCTTCCAGCCGGAACGAGGCCAATAGGGAAACTGCAAGTCGCAGGTCCGATGGAAGATGCTAGTTGACAGGAGGACCAATGAAACAGCCGCCAATCACCTTTATGAACATCCCGCGATGTGCCTGCGAGGCATCCGCAGCCCGGTATGCAGTGCTGCCGGTGCCGTATGAAGGCACCGTCACGTTTATGCGAGGGACGGCCAATGCTCCGGCAGCCATCATCGACGCCTCTGCCCAGGTTGAAGAGTTCGATGAGGAGATCGTGCGGGACTTTCGGGCTGCGGGCATTATCACGCTGTCGCCGGTTCTGCCTGCGGACACGCCCGAAGAGCAGATGCGCCGCATCGGCAGCGTCGCTCGCACTCTAGTGCGCGGCGGGAAGTTTCTGCTGACCCTGGGCGGAGAGCACAGCATCACGGCCCCGTTGGTCCGGGCGACAGCCGAGGAACATGGTGACATCAGCGTCCTCCAGATCGACGCCCACGCGGACCTGCGTGACACCTATGAAGGGAGTCCTCATTCTCACGCCTGCGTGATGCGTCGCGTCCTGGAGGTGACCGACCGAATCGCACAGGTCGGTATTCGGAACTATTCGCAGCAGGAGTACCTGGAATGCGGGCGGCAAGTCGAGAACTTCGTCACGCCCGCAGTGATCGAGAGCGATTCTGGCTGGGTCGATCGGGTGCTGTCGCTGCTGGGCGAGAAGGTCTACGTCACCGTGGATGTCGATGGCTTCGACCCGGCCTACGTGCCGGGGACCGGAACGCCAGAGCCCGGCGGGCTCACCTGGCGGCAAGTGACGGGGCTGCTGCGGCGACTATGTGCCGAGCGTCAAGTCGTGGGAGCCGACATCGTTGAAGTCGTTCCCGTTCCAGGCCAGAAGGTCTCGGAATTCCTGGCAGCGCGGCTCGCCTACAAGATGATCGCCTATATTGAATCTTCACGACAAGGAGCTGAACCATGCAGCAAATGAATACGCCGGTGTGGCTGCGGGACAAGAAGTGCCCTCGCAGAAACGCCTATCTTGCTGGCCAACGGATCGCCCCGCCCGGCTTGACCGGAACGGAAAGCCTCGCCGAAGTCGTGGACCGCACGATGCTGGCCTACAACGGCGCGCGACTGCGCGAAGGCTGCGACCTATTGGTCAAGAAGATACTGGAGCCGGACGTGACGGTCGGCCTGACCCTGGCCGGGGCGCTGACCCCCGCCGGCCTCGGCCGGTCCTGCGTGGTGCCCTTGATCCGCGCGGGGTTTGTCGATTGGATCGTCGCCACAGGCGCGAACCTGTATCACGACCTGCACTTTGCCTTCGACTGTTCCCTTCACGTCGGCACGCCGAACGTCAACGACGCCGACTTGCGCGACAACGGCGTGGTTCGCATCTACGACGTGTTGCTCGATTACACGGATTGCCTCCTGCGAACTGACCTGATGCTTGAGAACATCCTCAAGCAACCCGAGTTCAGGGAAGAGATGGGCATGGCGTCGTTTCACCACTACCTGGGGAAATACGCCGCCGAGCAGGAAGAAGCGAATGGCCTGCGCGATGTCTCGATCTTGGCGGCGGCCTACCGCGCCGACGTGCCCGTCTACACGTCGTCTCCCGGCGATTCGACCATCGGCATGGTGAGCGCCAAGTTGGCGCTTTTGGGGCACCGGTTCTGCGTCAATCCGTTCTACGACGTGAACGAGACAGCCAGCTTCGTCCTGGCGGCAAAACGGTCGGGCGGAAAGAGTGCGGTGTTGCTGATGGGCGGCGGCAGCCCCAAGAACTTCATGCTTCAGACCGAGCCGCAGCTCCAAGAGTCCTTCCGAGTGCTGGAAGTGGGGCACGACTACTTTCTCCAGGTCACGGACGCGCGGCCCGATACCGGAGGGCTTTCTGGCGCGACACCGCAGGAGGCTGTGAGTTGGGGCAAGGTGGACCCGACCGCCCTGCCCGATGCCGTGGTGTGCTATGCGGACACGACGATCGTCTTGCCGCTGCTTTCCCATTACGCGCTGTCTCGTCACAGGCCGAGGGAACAAAGACGCCTGTACAAGCACCGGGAGGCGACGATGCGGTTACTGCGAGAGGAATCGCTTGCCAACCTTGGGAATGGCAAAGCAGCGAAAGGGGAACCAGTCATTCATTTGCCAGCCGAAGCGCCGCAGCCTGAGCCAGCGGCATAGTTGCGTCGCATCGAGCCGGCAGAAACAGGGAAGGAGACGGGATATGTTGGTCCTAACCCGGAAGTCAGGCGAGCGGATCGTCATCGGTGGCGACATCCAAGTAACGGTACTCCGCGTTCAAGGAAACCGCGTGAAACTCGGGCTCACGGGGCCGAGCGTCGTGCCTATCCAGCGGGGCGAACTTCATACGCGGTCGTCGGGCGTGGACACCGCGAAGCAAGAGGAACCAGAAGGAGTCTCGCAATGAGCAGCGACATTTTCGGCAACCTTCGGGAGTGGGGACACGTACCGGAGCAACTTGAACACTTGACAAAGGCCGGTGTGCTGGACGACCACCAGGAGGGCCTGATAAGGCTCCTTCGCTATCGAGGCAACTGGCGATTGCGCGAGATGGCCCTCGAAGCTATTCCGCACCTGCGATCACCGGACGACCGGCTACTCTCGGAAGTCCTCAGCATCGTCATGGACGACGGGCTCTATTGCGAGGTGCGGATGCTTGCGGCGAGGTCGCTCTCGGAACTGTTGACGAGGAACCTCGCACACTATCAGCGAGATGGCCGTGCCGTCCTGTGCGGCGTCATCCAGAAGATTCGGATGCTCTTGGACTCGCCGCAACTTCCCGTGATGCACAAGGCTCTGCGCGAATGTTTGGCCGCAATGGAGGGCGATGGCCACGATTCCCGCTTACAGCTCATGTCGCATGGCCAATGACGAAGCAATCCTTGTCGCAGAGCCGTCATCCACGATACAACGGCAGGCCGCAATGAAGGTCAAGGGCGGGTGGGGGCAGAATACTGGTGTCGTCGGACACGCTTTTTCGATCAGGACTATCAAAGAGCAAAGAAAGCAAGATGTCATAAGGGAGATGATGATGCCAGTTCAAGAATATCGCCCTCGTGTCGCATCACTGCGGACTTCAGAGTTTGACAGGCAGGCAGTACACGTCTGGGAACATGGCGAATACCTCGGGCAGGCGAGAATCGAGTCTGAAGACTCTCGGGGCGGCGGGTCGTGGCATCAGACCGCGTATCGGGCAGCCGTGCGTATCTTCGGTGCCGGCTCCTATGACCTTCGACGCGAGGACGACCAGCATGAGGGCGATCACGCCTCCGTGGACTCGGTGCCCGTTCGCGCCTCCTGTTCGATCGCGCGGAGCTTGTAGATCAGCGCACGGCGGCTGATCCCGAGTTTCTTGGCCGCGTGCGTGCAGTTGCCGCCACACCCTTCCGAGGTGGCAAGAATCGCTGTCGCCCCTGTAAGCAACCGACAAGAAACGTGGTCGGCAGCCTCGCCGATGGCTCTGAAAGTCACTCGCAACGGCTGGCCGCGATTATCACGATCCGTGACTTCTTTCAGCAACTTCACCAACACATCGCCGTGGCAGGCCAGCGGCTTGCAGTTGGCAACCCAGCCGCTTGCCGGCAAGTTCAGGCAAGCCGTCCAACAAAACGAGGCGACGGCGGACGTGGACCTCGTACATCCTTACGACCTGCTCGCGTGTCCCGTCACGGCCGATCGGGAACGGATTGCCCTGCTTCGACGGCTAGGCGATCAACGCATCATGCGGCTCGTGACGAAGATTGGCTACCTCGGTCATTCCCCGTCCGGGCCACCCAGCCTCTTCAGGCGGTCTCGCCCATCCTTGATCCACCACTTGATGGTCGTCAGCGGCACGCCCATGATTTCGGCCGCCTCGGGCTCAGTGTGCTTTTCGAGAAGCACTAGACGGATCGTTTGGGCCTCGTTGGGCGGAAGAGTCGCCAACATCGTTTCCAGGTCCAGATGGTTCTCGTGCCGACCTGGATCAGTGCGCCAGTCCACCAGTTCGTCGTCACGCTCCGTCGAACATGACGGTGAATCGCGTAAGGGAAGGGTCTGGTGGAAGTCCCGTTTCTGGGCACTTGCGTGCCGGAGACGAAAGGCGCACTTGTGCTCTACGACCCGGTGGAGCAAACCGCGAAGGCTGGTCTCGGGCAGCAGTTCGTGTCGGCGGCGGAATAAGTCAGCGAAGGCTTCTTGGGTGACATCTTCGGCTTCATGGGCCAGTGCCCGGTTCAAATGATTGCGGGCGTAGGCGGTCAATTGCTCCTGGTAGCGACGATAGATGGCCGGGAAGCTGGCCTCGTCGTCACCAAGGAAGCCGTCGAGTAGCGTTCGATCATCAGGTTCCCCGGTGTCGTCCCCGGTAGCGG
>Ga0067045_1002599_pt1 | contig 66635 bp, 45 predicted proteins | sample TerdegcTABiofilm_FD_59184 | JGI IMG/M metagenome (GOLD analysis project Ga0067045, IMG submission 59184) | Combined Assembly of (Gp0054472, Gp0054536) Wastewater bioreactor microbial communities from Singapore -Terephthalate degrading...
CCTCGTCCCACCATCGATCCTTCAAAAAGTGCAAACTGTTCTCTATCTCTCAGTGCCGCCGAATCCATTCCAACAACTGCTGCGGACTCACCTCCCCTGGATCAAGACTGGTGATGTCATACCGTGTCTGCCGCTCTACCTGACCACCTTTCACCTGTTCATAACCCACCCGAATCACCATCCGGCAGCCCACAATCCCCAACCTTTCCCGCACATACACTGCATCGGCCTCATTCACCCACACCCGACGTGTCTCCCGCGTGCCCCTTTTTTTCACCTTCCTGGCGGCTGGTTGACGACTCTCGCCCGTAGCAAAACAGGCCTTCAGGGCCTCCAGCAACTCTGGCTGATTGCCCTTCACCTGAAACAGATCATCCAACCCCTCTTTCTGCAACACCTCCGACAGTGGCCGCCGGGCAAAAACGCGTCGCCTGTCAGGAGCATCACTAACGGATAATCCCTGCTCAGCTCACAGACATGCTCTCGCAAGACTGTCGCCTCATTCGTCTTGCTTCCCTTAAACTGCCACTGCTGAATGGTCAACTTCAGCTTCTGCACAAAGACATGCAGCATCATCACCGGCGAACCGTCTTCATCCTTCCCCTGACGGCAGGCCTTGCCATCCATCGCTCCCACCAAAGGTCCCTCACCCAGATTAATCAACTTCTGCACAAGCTGCCGAAAAGACCTCTGAAAGGCTTCTACCGTTAACCCTGCCAATGCCCGCGAAATCGTCGTGTTACAGGGTGGGTGATCCCGAGTAAACCCTAAAGGCTCTTTGAGTTGATCCCAATGGGCCTTGGCCCACCGCACCAGGGCTGCCATTTCTGTGATCCTCCCCAACAACCCAACTCAGCATGGCCCCGAACGGATGTCTGACACCTCGCCGCTTCCGCGGGTCGCGAACTTGAGAAAAGATCTTGGCAACACAACGTAATGCTTCATCACCCGCCATGGTGTGACCCTCCGTGAACAAGACACCGTGACAAAACACTCACCTTCCACCAACTCCCCACGATTCACCGCCCCACCTCTAGAAACAATTTATCCCTCTACACCAGGGGTGCAAAGAGACCTTGCAGAGGTCGTAAGACTACCTGCTTAATTTATGACAATTGCTCAGTGTAAGTATAATGGAACACTAGTCGGTGACTGAAATCTCTGTTTCGCCGCCTCTTTTCGTCTTCGAAGGTGTACGGCCATGGAGCGAGTTGTTCAGGCATTTCTTGAGACTGAACGCAACCTCCGGTTGGGAAACCGATTGGGCCAGGGGCCGTTTGGGGAAGTCTGGGAAGTTCAGTCCGAAAGCGGGGTCTGCTCGGCAGTCAAAGTTGCTCTGGATGTCATCGACTCGAATAATCCGAAAGCTCAGCAATTGGTGAGCAACATTAAGGTGGCGATAGAACTCTCTAGCCATCCGCATCTTGTAAGCCTTCTCGATTTTTGGATCGTGTCCGGATATTTAGTCATCCAGTCGGAACTCGCCAAGGGAGGAGATCTGCTGCGAGCGCTAGTTGAATATCAGCGGCAAGGTGAACAGGGGATTCCGCTCGATAGACTTCTTCTATGGATGAAGGAAGCAGCGGAGGCCCTGGATTTCTTGCATGAGAATGGTATTTGTCACGCCAACATCAAGCCGCAGAACCTCCTTTTGTTTCATGAACATGTGAAAATCGCCGACCTCGGCCTGGTAAAGATCCCGATGCGCAACAAGGTTTCGCGTACTCAATCAAGCGCAACCGATTGTTTGCCATGGGAAGTATGGGAAGGGTACCCAACCACACCCACAGTCGATCTGTATTCGTTGGCAGCAACGTACGTTAAACTCCGTACCGGAAGGGACCCGTTTGGCACAAATCTTGACGAGATTCTGCGCCGCCAGAAGCTTGGCGAGGTCATCACGGAGGGACTGGAGGACTGGGAAATACCGCTGCTATTGGATGCACTCGCACCGGATCACGCGAGTCGATTCAGAGGAGGGTTGAAAGCCTGGGTTCGGGAGCTTTCTTTGGCTTCCGAGCAGTCATCCGGCCATCGCGGAGCCTTCTCGGAACGACCAACGTCGGTGAGCCAGACGGGCTTCGGACTAAACCACGACTCCTCGAACAAGAGCGAGATTGTGGTTGATGCCGAAGGCAGTGGTGACTTCAAGACGCTCGAGGAAGCAATTTCGCAGTGCTCCCCGGGTTCACGGATTCGCCTCGGTGAGGGGACCTATGTCCTAAAACAGCCGTTGGAGGTCACAAAACCCATCGAACTTGCGGGAGCCGGAGCGGACTCTACATGGATTGTCTGTTACGGGGAAGGATATGGGGTGAAATTCTGTGGTCACGGACTCTTTCAAGTGTCGGGGATCACTTTTCAACACTCCGGGAAGAGTTGGGTCAATGTCGTAATGATCGAATCTGGAAAGATTCGGATAAGCAACTGCTGTTTTCGTGACGCCGTGTCCGACACAAAAAAAGGAAAAGGTGGTGTGGGGCTCCTGCTATCTGGAACAGTCTTCGGGCAAGTCAAGGAGTGTTATTTTGTCAATAACGACTCACGCGGGATCACGATTCACGACAGCGCAAGGCCAGATTTAGAGGGCAACATATGCGAAAGGAACGAGATGGGAATCGCTTACTTCGACAGCGCTTCTGGCAGCGCTCGGAACAATGTATGTCGACGTAATCGTTATCATGGGATCGCTGTGAACAATCGCGCCACCCCGACATTGGAAGGCAACACGTGCGAGGACAACGGAGTGTGTGGTATTGCCTACGCCGACCAAGCCGGTGGGACCGCACAGAACAACATATGCCGCGGAAACAAGGAAGATCAAATCTGGGTGGGGAAGGATGCATCACCATACTTGAAGGATAATGAGGGAGAGGTTACAAAACAAACCGGCTGGTTTGGACAAGGATATTGAATCGAACTTGGGCAGTGGTGGAATAGCTTTCAACAGACAGAATGGCCATTCTTGGCAGGCATGCCCAGAGACTACTGCGATCGTCTTCTCCCGCAGTTATGCGCCACGTGGTAATCGGCCATTTTGCCACGATAGAACGGCCGTAATGGCAACAACGCTTGATAAGTCTTTCAGGGAGACAAGCTACCCGGCCAGGATTCGAACCTGGAATTAGGGAGCCAAAGTCCCTTGTGTTACCGTTACACCACCGGGTAGCATCGTCGGCCCCAATGGGGGAGTCCCACCGGCGCCGTCTAACTTCATTTTTAACGAGCCACCGGAGCCTCGACAAGACCGGCGGTCAATCAACGCGGTCCATTAGGGCAAACTCAATGGCCTCTCAGAGGCGTTGGAACCCCCATCATCATGTCGCATCAGCTCTATCTGGCACAAATCCGTGAGACGCAATTCGCCAGATACTCAACCTTTCAGGTATTCTTCTGGGAACTTCCACGGAGCACGGTATGTGGGGATGGCCAGACGGGCGGCTTCCTCGTCGCCCACAATCTGCTCTTTTTCGGGATCGAATTGGATAGAGCGTCCCAGTCGATAGGCCAAATTGCCCAGCACGATGGGGATATCCACCCTGACATGGTAGAAAACGCTGCACGAGGGTTGCTCGCGGGTCTTGATGCAGTTGACCCATTCGATTTCGTGCCCCGGTGACGGTGGAATGGACGGTTCCGGGGGCTTTCGGTCTTTCATCCGGTCACCCTCGGGGACGATCTCGTGCATCGAATAATTGGCGTACATGGTGCCATCGACGCCGTGGAAATAAATCCCCAGGCGGCGTTTCGGTACAGGTTCGCCATGGAGATCGAAGCCGTAACTATTCACCAGATTGCCCATCCACGTCATTGTGAGATTGGGATACTGCCAGAGGATCTCCTGGACATCCGGGGCATCGCCGTCATCCTGGATGACGTATCGTCCTCCAGAGCAAAGGATACGGATCGGATACTTCAGGTCGAGGGCCCAGATGGGGAGGTCAATGATGTGGGGGGCCATACCGGGCGTCCAGCCGCCGCTGTAATCCATCCAGGAACAATGGTTGTAGGAACTGGCGGCAAGAATCCTGTTATAAGGACGCATGGGCGCCGGGCCGATCCACATGTCCCAATTGAGATCAGGGGGACACGGTGTTCCAGGGTCGCGGCCAACACCCTCCGGGCCTTGATTCATCACATTGAAGGTCCTGACCGTGCTCACCTTGCCAATAAAACCTGCACGAATTTTTTCCACCACCCGGCGATAATTCTCGGAAGCGTGGATTTGTGTGCCGACCTGGCTGATCCGCTGATGACGTTTGACGGCATTGCGGACGGCAAGGCTTTCGCCGAGGTAAAGCGTCATCGGCTTTTGGATGTACAGGTCTTTTCCGGCTTCACAGGCATGAATCGCCTGCAGGGTGTGCCAGTGAGGCGGCGAGGCGATGATCACGGCGTCCACGTCTTTCTGTTCGAGCAGTTCCCGGTAATCCTTGAAGCCTTTGGCTCCGGGATATTTTGCGAGGACCGCGTTCAAACGCTGTTCCCAGGGATCAGCCGCCGCTGCGACGACGACATCCGGGTGCTGGGCCGTGTTGGCCAAGTTGGACTGGCCCATACCTCCGCAACCGATCAAGGCAACACGTACCTTTTCATTGGCCCCGCCGCTGCCTCCCTCGCCCAAAACAGCGCCGGAGACGAACATGGGCACGGCCGCACCAGCCACTCCTGCCTTGGCCGAATGATCGAGAAAAGTACGCCGCGTCATATCATGGGACCGGGACATAACGGAAACTCCTCAAAGAGAACCCTTCATCAGTCAACAACCACACATTATGCGCAGGCCCTTCGGCCACCTCGGACAGTGTACTGTCTGCGAGGCGATTTCTCTCAGGCACTTCTTCGTTCGCTCATCCGGATTTCAAATGGTTCCACTGGGAAATCGGCACGTTCGCCGTCCAAAAAACGGTAGGGGCAATTCATGAATTGCCCCTACGAGTGGGGCGCGTCTTCATACTGGCAATCGGGTCAGTGCCCGATTGCGCTCCGGTTACGTTGTGGACCTATATCGTAACGCTGTGTGTTTTGCGACTACGTCACACGGTTTCAGGCACAACAAAGGGCTTGCGATATTCTCGCGTCAGGAGTTTGTCGGCCTCCGGATTATCGACGAATTTCTCTTTCTTGGGATCAAAAGCCAGCTTCGGTCCGAGGATGCACGTCAATTTGGTGAGATCAACGCCGAGCGCACCCTGGAGGTTCTCTTCAAGGAGTTTCCACGCAGCGGCAACGAGTTCATTGTCGGGAAGTCCTTTAGCCGCCTCGGCAAAGGAGACTTCTTTGCCCAGTCGATATGAGATGTTGCCCAAATGACACAGGGCAGCCGAGTAATGGGCGACCTCGATATCGGCGTGAAGCTCTTCGACCTTGCGGCTCCGCATGCAGGCGATGAAGTTCTGGAATTGGTCGCCAGGCCCCATCGTCACATCTACCTTGACGAGGTCTTCGGGTTGATCTTTCCCCTTAGGATAGAACTTGCCATCCCGGATGACCCCTTCTTCCAGGTAGAACTCGTTATCGACGATTGGGTCGAACTTTTTGCCGCCCGGGCCAGCCTTGCCCACGAGTCCGCGGACATCAAAGAGGAGGAGCGTATCGCCGAAGCCCATCACTGTGATTTGCATATTGGGCGTCTCGCCCTGGTCTTTCCAGTTGTGATCAGGCTCATCGACGAAGCGTCCGCCGGCGCTGATGACCCAATCGGGGAGTGTAGCACCGGGAATCCCCCAGCGTGCGATATCTATCTGATGGACGCCCTGGTTGCCGATTTCACCGTTGCCCGTTGGCCAGAACCAGTGCCAGTTATAGTGGACCAGGTTCTCGTGGTAGGGCAACTCCGGCGCAGGACCAAGCCAGAGGTTGTAATCGAGTTCCGGCGGTGGATCCTTGACGGGCTTAAAGCCGATCGTCCAACGCGGCTTGCTGGAATACCCTTTCGAGACAAGGAGTTTTCCGTACTTTCCTGAAGCAATCGCCGCCACCTGACGTGCCCAGCCGGCACTGGACCGACTCTGCGTCCCGTGTTGGACAATCCGTCCGTATTTGCGGGCAGCCTCGACACATTTTCGGCCTTCGAACACATTGTGGCTGCACGGCTTTTCGACGTACACATCCTTTCCTGCCTGACACGCCCAGATCGTCATCAAAGAATGCCAGTGATTGCAGGTGGCAATGGAGATCCCGTGCAGGTCCTTATCATCGAGGGCCTTGCGGACATCCTGGACGCACTTCGGGGTGTTCTTTCCCCGCGTTTCCACCTGTTTGATACGCCCTTCGAATAGACGCGAGTCGGGATCAATGAGATAAGTCACGCGAACATTGGGCATCGCACAAAAGGCGTCGATATGATTGGAACCCCGGCCTCGAATCCCGGCGACGCCGATATTGATCGTCTCGTTGGCGCCGATGATCTGCCCGGAACTCCGCGTGCCCGAAATGGCGAAGCTAAAGGCCGCACTGGCCAGAGCCGATGATTTAATGAATGTACGGCGAGTCAGTCGTGCCATGATTGACCTCCCCTCGCATGATGCGAGTTGACAGGGTGATTGAGAAATTGGACTTAAGACGCATTGATTCTGAACTCACTCTTGGCGGGGCAAACGGTAAGTCCCTTACGATTGTGTGGCCAAGCAACACTCAATGACCAACACGATCGCCAATGTCCGCTAAGTATTGAACCAAGCCAGGATGCGTTTGTCCAGCCTTGCGAACGTTTTTGGAGATTTCAGTAAAGTGCGTCCGTTGCCTTTGCAGATCAGGTCTTGTCATGCCAGAGGGGCTTTCCGGACGGCGAGGCCCAAGCTCCCACTTTCGCGCGAAGGCCTCGGATCCGTGTGGGAGTGGACCGATGTGGGAACGCTGAAGAGAGATGATGACGTTGATGATTGCCAGTTGCTGATGGTCAAATACTTTCGCCATGGTAGGGGCAATTCATGAATTACCCCTCTTAAAGAAAGCCAAGATCGTCACACGTAACCCGCGATGCTTGCCCCATGTGTCTTGTAGCATCTCACCGTTTGACAAATGACTTCACCAACACGCGGGGCACACAAGAAAGAACACATGCTCCAGTCCGTGCAACTGATCTTGGCAAGAGAGAAGGACAACAGTAATCTGTTGAGCACAGGAGACCCACGTGCGCTGTTGAACAGACGAGTTCGTTTGCATCTCTGAGACGGATCATGATGAGAGACAATGAACTAATTGACGAGAACAGCGGGTGCGAGCGAAAGGAAAAACGAAAAAATCACGCGCGATGGTGATTGAAATTTTTTCAAGATGCAATATAACACTAGTGAAAGCAGTGCATGGATTGACATCGTGATGAGGCATTGTTTGAGACAGTCGTGCGTGGCTGGGTAGTTGTCTGCGTGCCAGGGCGGGATAGGTGGCCAAGTGATGGCTTCGATGGTCGAAGCCAACCCGCCGGCACCCATTGGACGGAGGTCTGAACCGTGGCTGAAAAGAAGGCTGCCAAGAAGACGGCGACCAAGAAAGCGGCTCCCAAGGCCGCCAAAAAGGCCGCCAAAACGGCAACCAAGAAGGCCGCTAAAAAGAAGTGCTAGTTTGTTTCCAGCGGCTTTCACCGGGGAGATGAAGGAAACGGACGTCCGACTGACCCCGGCAGGTTCCGGACCGTGGACAACGACGAGAAAGGGCCGTGATGCAGGATGGATCACGGCCCTATCTGTTTCTCATCGCACACCCGCATGCTGAGAAACCAGGTGACGATAGAGCGCACGAGCTTCCGGGAATGGTTCCAGCGCGCGATCCAGGATTCCCAAGGTGTACGCAATGGTCACACCGTAATTGGAGATGGGAACCCCAACCTGCCGACATCGTTCAATTCGTGTCAACACTTCCCGACGGTTCCACATACACGCTCCACAGTGAATGACGAGCCGAAACTGCGAAAGGTCTTCGGGAAAGTCGTGACCTTGAACAGTGGTAAAGTCGAGCGTCCCTCCCACGCGCTGCTGCAACCAGCGGGGGATTTTCACACGACCGATATCATCGGCAATCGGATGGTGGCTGCACGCCTCGGCCACCAGCACGTGATCCCCTGGCTGAAGTGATTCAATGGCCACAGCACCCCGCACGAACTCGTTCAGGTCGCCTTTCTGCCGAGCCATGAGAATCGAGAACGATGTCATTCTCACGTCGCGGGGCGTCACCTTTGCCACATGCTGGAATGCCTGACTGTCCGTGACAACCAAGGCCGGCTTTTGCCGAATCTTTTGGAAGGTCTGCTCCAACTCCGTGTCGCGGGCAACAACAGCCAGCGCGCCGCGATCGAGAACCTCACGCAGTGTGAACACTTGCGGCTGAATTAACCGCCCCTTGGGGGCTTCCTTATCGATGGGAATAACGAGAACCACGAAATCGTTTGGTTCAATCAAATCGGCAATCAATGGCGGGCTGTTGATGAATTCTTCCGGTGCGGTGCGAATCAGGGCGTCCCGGACGGCTTCGAGGCCTTCCTGCCTGATAGCCGCAGTTATCACCCAGGGGATTCTCTCCCCTTCCAATCGCTGAAGCAAAGCCGCGTCGGGTTTCGAAAGGTCTGCCTTATTGAAAATCACAATCACGGGAACCTTGCGTTTCCTGAATTCACCGAGGAGTTGCTCCTCAAAGCTTTCCCAGCGACCCCCATCACATACAAGCAGAGCCAAATCGGTCCGATCAAAGACCTGGCGTGTCTTTTCCACCCGCAACTCCCCCAAAGCACCTTCATCGTCCACCCCTGCCGTGTCAATGAAAAGAACCGGTCCCAGAGGAAGCATTTCCATGGGTTTTTCGACAGGATCGGTCGTCGTGCCAGCGATCTCGGAAACAATCGAGACCTCTTGGCGGGTGAGCATGTTCAACAAGGCTGATTTTCCGGCATTTCGGCGGCCAAAAATGCCGATGTGCAGGCGAAAACTCTTGGGGGCGGAACGATAACTGGTCACGGCATCCACAACCTTTCCTGTGAAAGTGAGCCGCCGTCTTGGCGGCATTAAAGACACACTACCTATTGTACGCGCCTTGGCGAGACAGGAGTTCTGGCCTCGTCTCGGCGGACACATTCCAGATCCGCACCTGTCGCGTCCGGTCAAGGGAGAGAAAGCTTTGACCGTCAGGAGCGAAAAGGATCGGGCCGGCCAGATCAGGAAAGACCGCGTGACAGCGTCCGCTGGCCACGTTCCAGACACGGAGTTCCACTCGCCCTGCTGCCATTTCAGCCGGTGTTGCGGACAGCAAAGCCTGGCCATCCGGGGAAAAGGCGAGGTGCGAGACAAAGCCCGGCGTCTCCTCCCAGACGACGATGCGTTTCAGGGTGGGCAGCTCAAAAAGTTGAATCGCAGGCGTGATTCGGCTGACAACGGCGAGCCGACGCCCGTCAGGATGGAATGCTGCAGCCGCGACCGGTCCACCTTCCATCAACGCACTGGCGATCTCGCGGCGCTGGGCAAAATCCCAGAGGACCAATCGACCGTCCGCCGTCCCCACGAGAAGCTGATCACCCTGCGGCGAGAAAAGAAGAAGCGTCGCATAGCTGTTGCGGAGCGTCATCTGCTGGATTTCGGTTTCCAACCAGGTTGCCGTATCCCAGCAAAGGAATCGACCACGGCGATCCGCCGCGAGCAAGGATTGGCCATTGGGGCTTAGTGTCATTGCCGTCAAAGGCACCGGCAATGTGGCAATGACTCGTGGCGCGCTGAGGCTTTGTGCGTCGCGGATTTCCACCATGCGCTCTCGGACAACCGACACCAGCCATTTTCCGTCCCGGGTGAAAAAGAGCCAATCTTCCGACAGCCCATTCTGTTTGGCACTGATCAGGCGGTTTCTCGTTTGAACATCCCATAAGCTAATACCCGAATCTCGCCAGAGTGTTCCCTCGATCGTGGCGAGATACTTTCCGTTTGGAGACCATGCCATGGCTCGCGTTGTGCGATTATCGCTGCCCAGCCGGAGCGGGATATCATGTTTTTCCAGGTCCCAGGTGTTAAGCACTCCTTGCGACGCGGTATAAACGCTGCGTCCATCCTGAGCGAAGGCGCCATAAACGGCGTAGCCTGTGTGGGCCGCCAACCGATGGCTCTGGGCGAGACTTCGCACGTCCCACACCTTGGCCGTGTAATCCTCAGCGGTGGTTAACAGGCGACGCCCATCCGGGGAGAACTGCACGGTGCGGATGGCGTGAAAATGGACATCCCGCAGGTAACGTGACTGTTTGGACATGATATTGTAAAGCCACACATTTCCCGCAGCCGCTGCTGCGACGAGGTTGCCATCCCGTGAGAAGTCAACACTCCAGACCGGATCCTGAAATTCACGGATCTGGATCAACGGTTCCAGCTCTGGCCAGGAGAGAAGAACGATCCGCCCGTTGACAGCTCCGCACACCACAGTTTTTCCCTGAGGCGAGAACTTCACGGAGCGAAACATGCCGGCCTGCCCAAAGCGATGCGGACCACGGAGAATGAGCGTCTTTTTCTCGCCCGTCGCTGGAGGCGGTGGGATAAAGAAGAACCTGTCAGTCTCTTCCCCGGACGATAATTTCACCGCGGTTCGTGGAGCTAAACCAGCAAGCGTCTCACCATTGACTTTTGCCAGCAACGATCCCACCGTGATCTGCGGATCAAGGGGAAAAACACCAATCCCGCGGTCTGTCGCTGCCAGCAGGACCTGACCATCGGGATGGAGCGACAAATCCCAGGCCACATCATTTCCCTCAAGACGAAACTCGCGGATCAATGGCACCGGGGAATCTTCATCCGCGGGCTGCCACCGCCACACCCGGATCGTGTGATCGTAAGACGCCGTGATCAACCAGTCGTTCTGGGGAGCTACCACGATTGCGGAAATCCAATCACTGTGTGCTGCAAAACTATGGCCGACGCGGTGATCATCGACGTTCCAGACCAAGATCGTGCCGTCCCACGTACCCCAAAAGAGGCGCTGCCCATCAGGCGACAAGGTAAGACGGCGAATCCATTTCTCTTGGTTGCTTGCGATCGTCCAGGATGTTCTGCCCTCATTGCACAGGCGATGAAGGAGATGCCAGGCAAAATCGCGAAGGTCCTCCGGACACTTCTCAGGGTCTTCCAGAATGGCCAGCGACTGGGCGGAGTTTTCTCCCAGCAATTCCTGGGCACGTGCCAGTGCCTCGACATATTGTCGTTGGCGACTGATGCCCTCCTGAGAGCGAAGCTCTTCTGCCTGCTTTTCAGCAAGCTGAGCGAGGGTCTGACGGTCCTGTTCGATCTTTTGAAGTCGGGCAAAATGCCACTCAAGACCCAGGGCAATACCCAGGATGGCGCAGACCGACATCAGCCCAATGATAACGGCACTGGCATGGCGTCGAGTCCATTTCACGATTCGTTCCACGGGTCCCGCCGGTCGTGCCAGGATGATGTGTCCTTCCAGAAAACGTTGAAGATCGTCCGCCAGGGCTGCCGCTGAAGGATAGCGCCGTTCTGGGTTCTTTTCCAAACACTTAAGGCAGATGGTTACGAGGTCACGATGGATGTAGGGCTGGAGCCGAGAGGGTGGAACGGGGTCCTGATTACGGACTTGAAGGAGTGTCTCGATCGCATTCTTGCCGGTAAACGGCGGACGGCCCGCCAGAAGCTCATACAGAATAGCCCCCAACCCGTACACGTCGGTGGCCGGGCCAATGGTTGCTCCACCGCTCATCGTCTGCTCCGGGGCCATGTAACTCGGCGTGCCGACAAGATCGTCCTGCGAACCGTTGGGTGAAATTTCATCCAATCGCTTGGCCAGGCCAAAATCCACAATCTTCGGTGTCCCATCCAGATCCAGCAGGACGTTCGCTGGCTTGAGATCGCGATGGAGAATACGATGTTCATGGGCATACTGGACGGCGCGGGCAATCCGTTCCACCAAGCGGGCAGCCTCCCTCGGCGACCACACACGATCGGGACGATCGGCAAGGGACCCACCTTCCAGGTATTCCATAGCAACGAAGCAAACCTCGCCGGTTTCGCCCACCTCGTAAATCTGCACGATATGCGGATGTCGCAAACCTGCGGCAGCCTGGGCCTCGCCCAGCACCCGTGCTCGTGCCGCCTGGTCCCAGCTCGCCTGATTGATAACCTTTAGCGCGACATACCGCTTGAGGCGGAGATCCCGCGCCTTGAAGACAACGGCTGTGGCTCCCCGCCCGATTTCCTCCAAGAGTTCGTAGTGTCCCAGGATAGTTCCAGAAGGGCCTGTCCCTTCAGGAGTCGTTGCACTGTCAAGGTTTTGTCCGGAAATTGCCCCTGACGGTGGGAGTCCCTCTCCGATTCCCAAGAGCGAATGCGTTGTGTCCCCGTCCTGTGTCAGTGAGTCGGAGGAGGATGCCTCCGGTTCATCATCGTCTTCGCCCAGATCTGATGACCGGAGCGATGCTGCCACGAGATCGTGAACGAAGAACAATTCTTGAAGGTCATCCTTGAGGTGCGGAAACCGTCCGTAATACTCGTCCACCTGGGGCGACTCGCCCATTTCACTCCGCGCAACGAATTCTGTGTAAATAAGCTCAAGGAGCAAATCTGTTTCAAGTTGCGCGGGATCCAGCGTAGTCAGATAGTCCTCGACCCGGCGGGCCTCACGTTGACGAATTGCCCGATCGAGCTGGTGACACAGATCGCGGATGATTTCTTCGAGACTCGCCATGACGGCAACACGGCTCAATGCCGAAGGTGTGAAACTCGGCTTGTCTATCTCTTATATTGTGCCGCTGCACGGTCGAAAAAGGCAAATCCCATAAGACCCGCCCCGTCCCATTGGGCCAAGCTGGGTCCACATCGCGATGGGATCGCCACCTGACAAGAGCTTGATTACCGACGGTACCACTTCACCTGTGGCAGGGGCAATTCATGAATTGCCCCTACCGATTTGGGACAACGGATGCTCCGATCTCCTTGTAGAGCTATCGACTGGCGCGGCTTGAAGAGGCAGAGACTTCTCATCCGGATGAAAACATCGGGCAAGCGTTTCCGCCAGTTCAATCATCCGTGGTCCCGGCACGAGCGGAACCTCTTCCCCCAGAAGATAGACCCGTTCGTTCCGGACGGCCGAGACATCCTTGACCTGTTGCCAAGCACCGAGGATGGTCGCCCGGTCGAGATTGGCCATACTCACCCCACCTACCACGTCAATAATGACATCGGGATTCAGTTTCAGGATCCCCTCGGCAGAAAGCATCGGAAAGGGAACAGGCGCATCGTGGAGAGCATTCTCTCCCCCAGCAATTGTGATTAACCGATCGAGAAAGCCATCCGGACCGGCGGCGCAGACGTTTCGCAAACGACCGGGCTCCAACGATCGTTCTACCACGAAAAGGACTCGCGGACGCGGCTTTCCCTTCCAGCGGGACTCAAGCTCGGCTAAACGGCGGCGCCACTCCTTGGCCAGAGTCTCAGCACGCTCTTCGGCACCCAACACCTGTCCCAAGATTTCCAGCGACGCGAACACCCCTTCCACCGAACGGTGATCAACCGTCACGCTTTTCAAATGGAACCGCTCGGCTTTGTCGCGAAAATCCTGCTGACCGGCGGGAATGATCATCAGATCGGGTTGAAGTCTGAGGATTGCCTCCCAGTTAGGGTTGAGATAGCCGCCGACTTTCGGTAGGTCTTTCGCCTCGGGTGGAAAGCGGCAAAAGTCGGTCACGCCCACCAAACGGTCGCCGCATCCCAGGGCAAAGACAGTCTCGGTGATGCTTGGCGCCATCGAGATCACTCGCCGCGGGGAAGCAACCTCTCGTGCCTGTCCGCCTATCGAGTGTGATTCTCCATCGGGTGGGGACGGTATCGCTCCGCGGCTGCATCCGAGCGATATCAACACGATCGCCAAGGCTATGACAGATAGGCCAAAGGCGGTCCCGAGTGTTCGGCGATTTCTCTTTTGGGAACCTCGGTCGTTTCCACTAGTGGGCCTTAATGTCATAGCACATCAGCACATTATGCGCACGCAGATAGAGTTTCCCGTCGTGAATGACCGGATGAGGCCAGGCCGGTCCATCCACCACCGCCGGACGGAACTTACTGATGACGCGAAATTCCTTCGGATTGGCCTCAATCAGAGCCACCGTACCGCGTTCATACCGGAAATACAGTTTCCCATCGGCGTAAAGAACAGCCGCCGAACCGCCATCCAGCGGCTGTTCTTTCCACATAATCTTACCCGTCAAAAAGTCCAAACACGTCGGGCCGCCGCGATTCTGGCCATCTCCTCCATAAAGATAATCGCCGATCAGAACCACACCACCGTGATGGTTGGCAAAGTGCTTGGCATCGAAGAAATAAACCTCCTCAGCCGTCCACTTGTCACCACTCCGAGCAATATGAAGCAGTGCGCAACCGGTTTGGTAGGCTGTTGTGACAAACACATAGTCATTGCGGATGACCGGATTGGGAATGTTGGCCACGTTGTTGGCGATTCGATTGTAATTCCAGAGAAGTCGCCCGGTCTCGGCGTCCACGCTGACGGCTCCACGGCCAACGATGGTCACGTACTGGCGAGCGCCCTGAATGACGGCTGGCATCAAAGAAGCGTACCCTGCGCCGTCCTGTCCGTTGGGTCCAAGATTCCCGGGATTGCACGCCCAGATCGTCTCGCCCGTTGTCTTGTTCAGGGCGACGATGAGGGCGTTACGGCCTCCAGGGGTGCAGACGAGCTTTTCTCCATCCACCAAGGGAGATTCACTGTACCGCCAGCCGGACATCATCCGTCCACCGAAATCGCGGGCAAAGTTCTTCGCCCAGACAATCTTACCCGTCGCTGTTTCCAGACATGCCAGATCACCGTCCGTCCCGATCACATAAAGACGTTGACCGTCCATGGTGGGCGTGCATCGCGGGCCGCCATCCCGATGAGGTGGACCGATGCGGGTGGCCCAGAGTTCCTTTCGGGTCGCCAGATCATACGCCAGGACAAACTGAGCCTCGCCGTCATCGGTCTTGCGGTCACCCATGGTGAAGAGCTTACCGCCGCTGATAGAAACCGTGGAATAACCCCGCCCCAGACCTTCCAATTGCCAGAGTAACTTTGGGCCACCTTCCGGCCATGAGTCGAGGAGGTCTGTTTCCGTACAGATGTTGTCACGGTTAGGGCCGTGAAACTGGGGCCAGTCCTCCGCAGCATCGCCTGTGCTACTAAGGCTCGCAAATGCTACCAGAACCGCGACGACCAAAAGACGACCGGCCATAAACACAACACCGCGATGTAATCCTAAAGCACTGTGACTCATAACAAACTCCGATGATGTTAAACGACCACGGATGTAGGAGGGTACTAAAAACTCCTCCCAAAATGAAACTCAAGTATATATGAGCACATAACGGTTTGCTATCGTTCCCAACCTGACAGGCATGCGCATTTTAAGCGCTCGTGCGTTGCCGGAACAAACGCATACAGCTGACAAGCACGAACAATTCCATTTTTTGACCGAATGCTTTACACGGTGGAGAATATCAACCTTTGGAGAACGGCGAGTCATCGCCGCCTTCCAGCGAAAGGCTTTAGTCTTCGCCAGGAGGGGCAATTCATGAATTACCCCTACGAATGGGGGGATAATTGTAATGGCAACCATTGTTAGATCGCACCCTGGTTGTGATATGGACTTTTTTAATGCCGTTTTCTTTACACAGAACTTGCTGCGTATTTTGGCAAAGTGGGAAAGCTGGCCCAAACAGTGTGTTCCTTCACACACTCCCAAAATGGCTCGGGGACCTGTATCCAAAAAGATGCTATTGTTGACATGAACCCCCTAGCTTCGGTAGACTGCTTTTTTTACGTCTGGTCGTCCAGACTGCGGTAGCCGAGCGGCCCGATCAGCCCAGGATTTCGACGGCAAGCGGCGGGTTCTGGGGGAAATCAGTCGGTAAGAAACGTTTCCAACCTCGGCCTTCGGCATCTCTGGCATCTGTCCCTGGGGAATGGTCCGTCTTGGAAACCATTTCGAAAGGCAGGGACGCGGATGAATCATCTTAGAAGACGATGATTCTTCGTTTTGGCTCGAACGACCAGCTCGCTTTTTGCGTACGAAACAGTCAATTTATGTGCCCTTTGCATCAAGGTTAATGACCCAGAAAAAGCACGCCACGTCTTGGCTTGTGAAGGATGTTCGGTCGAAAGTCGGTCAAAGACGGTTTGTAACTTGGAACAAGTGAGGTTACCTATGAATGTGCCGTTGAGGAGTCGATGGTCGTCAGCCCGACGTTGGCTGACCCTGTTAGGCGCCCTGGTTTTCGCTGCGTTTTCTTCCCACCTAGCGTTTGCAGAAGAGGCAGCGAGTGCCACCCCTGCTGGGGCATCCATGGGTGCCCAAATCGGTGTGGTTATCTTCTGGCTGATTGGTGTGGCCGGTTCGATCTGTGGTCTGTACTTCGCTTGGCGGTTTTTCCAGGATATGCTCAGTTCCGAAAAAGGTAATGAGCGGATGGAAGAAATCGCCGGTTACGTCCGGGAAGGCGCCAACGCTTACCTGAGGCAGCAATACACTGTGGTGGCAGGCTTTTTTGTGGTGATCGTCATTTTGCTCGCAATCGCCGCCTTCGGCCTGCATGCACAAAGCCGCTGGGTGCCGTTTGCCTTCCTGACAGGAGGTTTCTTCTCCGGCTTGGCCGGTTGGCTCGGCATGAAGACGGCGACCCTTGCCAGTAGCCGCACCGCGCAGGGCTGCCGAAAGTCCTTAAATGACGGCTTGCAGGTTGCCTTCCGAAGTGGTGCCGTGATGGGCTTGACCGTAGTCGGCCTTGGTCTTCTCGACATCTGCTTGTGGTTCGCCATTCTTTACTGGGTGATTTCCTTCCTCGGATATCACATGACCTTGGAGCAAATCACCGTGACAATGCTGTGCTTCGGCATGGGGGCCAGCAGCCAGGCGCTGTTTGCCCGTGTCGGTGGTGGTATCTTCACCAAAGCCGCTGACGTCGGTGCTGACCTGGTCGGTAAGGTGGAAAAGGGTATCCCAGAAGACGACCCGCGTAATCCCGCCGTGATCGCCGATAACGTCGGTGATAACGTCGGTGACGTGGCCGGTATGGGTGCTGACCTGTATGAGTCTTATTGCGGTTCGATTCTGGCGACGGCGGCCCTTGGTGTGGCGGCCTTTGCCACCGGGGAACTCCTGCCACAGCGGGTTCTTGAACAGATTCAAAAAGGCGCCCTCGCTCTGGAAACGGCCAGGCTCAATTACCAGCTGGCCGCGCTGTTCCTGCCGATCGTCCTGGCGGGCGTTGGCATCGCCCTTTCTGTGATTGGTATCTACGCTGTTCGCTCTGGGGAAGACGCAACACAGAAGACATTGCTCAAGGCCCTTGGGCGTGGGATCAACCTCTCCACGGCCTTGATTGCCGTGGCAACCTTTGTGTTCACCTATTTGCTGATGCCCGATTTCTGGACCGTTTCCATCAGCGTGGTCGTCGGTTTGATTGCTGGCTGGCTCATTGGTAAATGGACTGAGTATTCCACCAGCGATGAGTACAAGCCCACGAAGTTCATCGCCAGCCAGGCCCAAACGGGACCGGCTACGGTGATCATCGGCGGGTTTGCCGAGGGTATGAAGAGCACCTGGTTCCCGGTCATCGTCGTGGGTGTGGCGACGATTCTGGCTTTCGGCTTCGCCGCTCAATTCCACTTCAACGATTTGAGCTGGTTCGCGATGGGGCTGTATGGTGTGGGGATCGCTGCGGTCGGAATGCTCAGCACGCTGGGCATCACGCTGGCCACTGATGCCTATGGTCCGATCGCTGACAATGCCGGTGGTAATGCCGAAATGTCGCACCTTGAGCCGCAAGTCCGTCAGCGGACCGACGCCCTGGACAGCCTTGGGAACACCACGGCAGCTACAGGTAAAGGCTTCGCCATCGGTTCGGCGGCCCTCACCGCGTTGGCCCTCTTGGCAGCCTATGTGGAAGAGGTCCGTGTTGGTTTTGACCGCTGGGCACAGTCGGCCCTCGCCCAGGCGGAACCGGGTTACTATAAGCTCGGCGAAAAATTCATGGCCGAGGTGACCTCGGAAAAGGGTCGTGGCGGTAAGCCAGTCATCCATGGTTATCTGGCCTTTGGCAGTGATGTGGCAGATCCCGCCGTAAAGGACGAATGGAGCAAGATTGATGCCTCCAAAGGCCCGCAGAAGATTCCGGAAGGAATCATCGAGAAGTCCTCAGAGGATATCAAGGGCATCAAGCGGGATAAGCTGCAATTCGCGAAGACAAAGGCCCCGTTGATTCGCGTGGATCGTGCCACGATGCCCGACTTTGCCAACTACTATGAAGCCCACCTCATGAATCCCAAGGTCCTGGTGGGGGTGCTGATCGGTGCGATGCTGCCGTTCCTCTTCTCGTCATTGACGATGAAGGCCGTCGGCCGGGCAGCGTACCGGATGGTGGAAGAGGTCCGTCGGCAGTTCCGCGAGAAGCCAGGCATCATGGAAGGGACCGACAAACCGGACTATGCCACGCCTGTGCGGATCAGTACTCAGGCCGCTCAGAAGGAGATGATCCTGCCCTCGCTGTTGGGCTTGCTCACGCCGGTCGTCGTCGCCCTGGTCCTGGGTGTGACAGGTGTGATGGGCCTCCTGATGGGCGCACTGGCCGCCGGGTTCTGCATCGCCGTCTTCATGGCGAATGCCGGTGGCGCCTGGGATAACGCCAAGAAGCACATCGAGCGCGGCGCTTACGGTGGTAAAGGGACCGACGCCCATAAGGCGGCCGTCGTTGGCGACACCGTGGGTGACCCGTTCAAGGACACCAGCGGCCCGAGCCTCAACATTCTCATCAAGCTCATGAGCATGGTGAGCGTGGTTGTGGCCGGTTTGGCCGTCCGTTACAGTCTGGCATCCCTGGGTTGGTTCTGAGTTCTTGCCCCCTAGGGGCTAGGGTTTGACAAGACGAAATCGTCGAGGCGGGAGTCCCTCCCGCCTCGATTTTTTTGGGTCAGCCTGTACCGTTCCATCAGGCAAGTTGTTCCAGTTCCTCAACGCGTTTGCCAAGCTCGATAACGAGGGGGTTTTCACTGGCCCACCGCAGGATCTCGACCACGCGACGATAATACCAGAGCGTCCCCTCCCGGCCCCCGTTGAACTTCTTCCAGATCTCTGGACCAAAGACACGATACTGGACCAGCAACGTTGAGACATTATCCAATTTATCGGCGGTTTGAACGAGGCGGACGGCTGCGTTGGCCGTGCGGAGCCGTTCCAAAAAGGCCTCCTTGCGTTCCCGCCACGGCGGTTTTGGTTGAACCACGGCGTCGCTACAGGCCTCAACGATGGAGAGAACGATGGGGCCAAAGCGTGAGGCGATTTCCTCCGCCAAACCCGGTCGGTTTTGGTCCTCTAGGGAATCATGAAGCAAGGCCGCGATGGCCTCGTCCTCTGTGCCGCCATATTCCAGGACGATCCCGCACACCCGGAGCAGATGGCCAATGTAGGGGGCATCATTTACCTTGCGCCGTTGTTGTCGGTGCAACGACACCGCAAATTGCAGCGCATCATCAAAACGCGATGTGATCTCCATGCTTGCTCACCTGAGAAGAGGTTGGTCACGGCGTACCGCCTTCGTAAACACTGAACTCCACCCAAACGGGCAGGTGATCCGCAACCTGCTGGGCCTGGGCTGCTGACAGCTGAAACTGCCGCAGGAGGTCAAGCACGCCCCGCCGCCCCGTGTATTCTATGGTGGCCCGACCATCGAACACAATGTTTTGCGCGGATTCTGTTCCCAACACGTTGGTGGGTAAACCCATGATGGCACACGTTCCATCAGGCGTCCGAAGGGCCGCTGAAATGAGCCGATAATCCCTTGCAAAATTGCCAGCGAGAATGACGTCATCTTCTCCTCGGCCATCATCCCGCACAGCACGGAGGACATCATCCAAGAGGTCCAATTCTTCTTCGGCCCGGAAGGGGTCGATATGGAGGCTCACCAGGGAAAACGTGAATGCCCTTTCGGGAGGAACACCCCTCGCTCGAAAGGCCGCCACCAGCGGCGGGATCTGAAATCGCCGTTGCGGATCATCCACGACCTGAACGGTCCGCCGATCGACTTCCAGCGCGCGCATGTCGAAAATGATGACCGTCCCTCGGCGGGTGACCAACCGAAGAGGTTCGGGAACCGTCACGTAGTGGAATGTTTCGTTCTTGGGGTCCACGTGATCCAGAAGCTGGGCGAGAACACTTCGATCTCGCAAATCGACCCCCTGGAGCACGGCCAGATCGAATTCTCGAACAATCGTCGCGATTGCCGAAAGAACCCCTGGCTGCAGGATTTTCATCTGGTCAAGTGGAGTGATATCCCAGACCACGATTCGGAACGCTTTCTGCTTTTTGGCAGGTGGAAGAATGGTCAGCGGTTCCAGGGCCGTATCCTCCGACTGGGTGGACGGTGCACCCACACCACGAGGAGGCAACGTCCCCCGGGAAAGACTGTAGATTTGGGGGACGACCAGCCAAGCAGCGGCAATTCCTCCGATCAGCAGTAATAACGAGTAAAACCGTGTCATATTCTGGACATGAGGATCATCACAAAGCCTGTTCATCTGCCGTGAGGCCGTCCGTCGGGCATTCACCCACTCTTACGATGGCCCTCGACGTCCGTGGAGTAAATGTCCCCGTCATAGCCGGCAGGCCGATCTCCCCGGCTCCACGCCAGACCTTCCCCCACTCTTTTTGGTCGGCTCTTCGGATCGAAGGTTTTCGTAGATCGCACCTATCCTATACGATTGGCACGACCGTCATGCCTACAACAACATCCCTTTTCGTCAGATTAGGCGCTGCCAGCGCTGAACTGTTCGACCATTCCCACGAATTGCCGGCTTTTCCTTAAGCGAACGAAATGGGCGGTATTCCGTAAGACGGCGCCCAGGGTGTGGATTGCAGCTTCGCATGTCGTCCGAACGAAAAATACGCCCCGTGGCGGCCCTTGGTGGGTACACCGTTGCCCTTTCGGGACAACCACGGGCGTTGGCCCAAAAACTGTTGGCGTTACCTGTGCGGACAGTCTGTTACATCAACAAACGACGATGGTAGAGGCAATTCATGAATTGCCGATACCATTTTTCTGACAATGGCCGGCCTGATCTCCTTGTGGGGTTATTCCAGCATTAATGCCCAAATGGGCCGGACGCGGTCGATCCCACATTTGTGGGGGAGTAGGGCCACTTGCATCGGAAGATTTTGATTGTATGATGGCAAAAGCATGACCGACCCTTCATGCACTTAGGAAAGGAAAAAAATGGAAAATTGCGATGGTGCTTTTCGGCGAATCGCAAGGGCTGCGATCGGATTTCCAGCCCAGGGCGGCCGCCGCGCACCGCGACTAACCGCAGAGAATTAAGAGGACGAACCATGTCCGACTCGACCACAAAGAAGCCCCTCGGAGAGTTTCGCCATATCGACGCCTATGACGTGGACGATGTGACGGTCGTCCATTTCAAAGAAAGCCGGATCACGGACGACCTAGGCATCCAGGAATTGGGCCAGGAATTGTTCTCCCTGGTGGACGGGGCAAATCGGACGAGACTCTTACTCAATTTTGCCAACGTGCAGTTCCTTTCCAGTGGTGCTTTGGGTAAACTGCGGGCTTTGGAGAGTCGTGTCTCGAAGCGTGGTGGGGTTGTAAAACTGTGTTCGATCAACCCCAACATCTTTGAGGTCTTCAAGATCACCCGCTTTGACACGATCTTTCAGATCTTTCAAACGGAAGCCGACGCGCTTGCAAGTTTCTGAAGCTGTTCGCTGGCCGGCGCGAGACGGATTCCCCTCTTTAATCGTGGCTTAAACCGTGTTTCGGTTGGCTCTCCCCTTGCCGCGGCCAAACACAGCTTGCCATACCGACGGGCCAACCGGTACGATAACGTTTTCCGTTGCGTTGCGGTGGTGATTGCGTGTCACCGCCCAGGTAATCGAAGACTACGGCGTTTGCGCTGCCGATGATAGCACCCCAAGACGAGGGTGCTCGATGCCATAACCCCAATGAAACGTGCGAAAACCCAAGGGAAAGGAAGGACTTCATCATGTTCCTCCACCAATTGATCGCTTCGCAAGGAACCCTCCAAGCCAGCTACCGCGATTACCAGCGACAGCGTCAAATGACGCTGGGCGACCTCCTCCTGGAGAATCGAATCATCCTCCTCCAGGGCGTTATTCACGACGGAAACGCCAGTGAAGTGATCATGAAACTGCTCTATCTCCAGAGCGAAAATCGGCGGAAAGACATCCATTTTTACATCAATTCGCCCGGCGGGAGTGTCACGGCCACGCTGGCTATTTACGACACGATGCAGATCCTCAGTTGTCCGGTCGCGACCTACTGCGTGGGCTTGGCGGCCAGTGGCGGAGCCGTCCTTTTAGCTGGCGGTACAAAGGGAAAGCGGTTTGCCCTGCCGCATTCCAAGGTCATGATTCACCAGCCCTATGGCCAGGTGGGAGGTCAGGTGACCGATATCGAGATCCAAACCCAGGAGATTCTCCGCACGCGGGACATCCTCAACCGCATCCTGGCCGAGCATACAGGGCAACCCATCGAGCGAATCGCTCAGGACACCGACCGGGATTTCTACATGACGGCGGAGGAAGCCAAGAGCTACGGCATTGTCGATGACATCTTGACCAAACAGTCCCAGGAAAAAAGTGACGCGGATATGGAATAGACCTTTCCCTGAGCAGCGCCGCTCACGGCGATGTTTTGACATCGTTCGTTGGACTGGCGGAGAGTTGATCCTGGGGGAAACGGCTCGCGAAGCGAGACATTTTGCGAGAAAATAACAGACTGTGATCCAGGAGACGTATTATGACGCTCATTCCGTTTGTGATTGAACGTACGGGTCGGGAAGAGCGGGCGATGGACATTTACAGCCGCCTGCTCAAAGACCGTATTGTGTTCATCGGGGCGCCCATTACGGACGAGCTGGCCAACTCGGTGGTCGCCCAGCTCCTCTTTCTTCAGTCGGAAGACCCCAAGGCTGATGTTCATGTGTACATCAATTCCCCGGGGGGAAGCGTCACGGCGGGTTTGGCCATCTACGACACCATGCAGTTCATCCGCTGCGATGTGGCCACGTATTGCATCGGACAGGCGGCCTCGATGGGCGCGGTCCTGCTCGCCGCCGGGACAAAAGGCAAGCGGTACGCCCTGCCCAACTCGCGGATCATGATCCATCAGCCCATGGCGGGCGTGGAAGGAACAGCCACGGAAATCATGATCCATGCCAAAGAGTTCAAGAATCTCAAGCAGCGGATCAACGAGATCCTCATCAAACATACGGGACACCCGCTGGAAAAAATTGAAAAGGATACCGACCGCGATTGCTTTATGTCGGCTGAGGAAGCCCGGTCGTACGGACTGATCGATCACGTCATCGAACAGGCGCCGGAACCACCTCCCCAAGGCTGATGCGATCGCAAGTGGCTCCAGACGTTCTGAATCGTCTGTTTGTCATCCAAACAGATCGGACCATTTCATGAGTTGCCCCGACATGTTTGATGGCCGCTTTTTGTCAAGGCTTGCGCTTTCGCCTATAGGGGCAATTCATGGATTGCCCCTACTGGTGTTTTTGTCGAGACTCCACCCGCCATCCAAATGCGCCGAGTCCAGCGCAGCGGTCATCGCGATTTACGTCGGTACTGGTGTATCTTCCACAAGACGATGGATAAGGGCCTCGACGGCCTCGCGATGTTCGCCGTGGAGGTAGCCATGTGTGATCACACGATGCGATAGGACTGGGACGGCCAAAGACTGCACGTCATCCGGCACCACGTAATCGCGACCATCGAGGAGGGCCTTGGCCTGCGCCGCGCGATAGAGCACCAGAGAGGCGCGGACGCTCGCCCCCACACGGATCTCGGGACATTCCCTTGTCGCATGGACTAGATTGAGAAGATAATCTGCCATGCTGTCATCGACATGAACCCGTCGCGTGGCCGCCTGAAGGGCGAGCACCTGTTCGCAGGTCAGAACCGGCACCAGCCGGTCAACCGGTTCGCCGTCACGGTGCTGGGCAAGAAGTTGCCGCTCATATTCCCGATTGGGGTAGCCGAGCGAAACGCGAAGCAGAAAACGGTCCATCTGGCTTTCAGGCAGGGGATAAGTCCCTTCGAATTCCACAGGATTCTGAGTGGCAATGACAAGAAACGGTTGGGGGAGGGGATAAGTCGTTCCTTCGGCAGTCACCTGGGACTCGTTCATGGCCTCAAGAAGAGCACTCTGAGTTCGGGGTGTGGCCCGGTTGATTTCGTCGGCCAGCACGACATTGGCAAAAATCGGCCCAGGATAGAAAACGAATTCCCGCCGTTCCGCGTGATAGAGATTGCTTCCCGTGATGTCGGAAGGGAGCAGGTCCGGCGTGAATTGAATTCGACGAAACTCCCCGGCGATACTCTTGGCCAGGGCCTTCCCGAGCAGCGTTTTTCCCACCCCCGGGACGTCTTCCAACAGGATGTGTTCGCCGGCCAGAAGTGCAACAAGGCACATCTCGACCACGGGTTCCTTTCCCAGGAGGACCTGATTGATATTCGTCCGCAGTCGCTGTAAAAGATCGGAAAAATCGTGGTCCATCGAATAAGACCTCGTCGTCAAGGATGTTCGCCGAAGTCAAGTAGAGGAGTCTGTTTTCAGAACACCCTCAACATCACGGCGCGCCTGCTGTTTTCATTTCAGTGTACACTTGTGGGTGGTCGGCTGTCATGGTGGGCAGGAATCGTGAAATAGGCGAGATGGGAGATTCTCCCCTGTGCGGGGCGGCGTCATGGCGTATCGTGATCAGAGCCAACACGGGGCAGGTCCAGAGTGTACCCGCTGCCATTCTCCCACTATTCTGACGGACGATACGGTGGGATCTAAAACTTCGGCGGAAGAGTGAGGCTAAAGGTTCGCACTCCCCGTGCGCTCCCAACTTCGCACCTGGAGTACAGCGATTTATCGCCGCTTTCTTACAAAGGCTTCAGCCTCCGCCGGTCTGGGGAATTCTCATTGCCTGATGCGTGGTAATGGCAAAAGGGCCTTTAACCTCCGGCCGTAGGGGCAATTCATGAATTGCCCCTACTCCTATGCGACGCCGCGCGCCCATGCCCCGTGAGCTGCGATTATAAACTCTGCGATTTGAGGCCCTCAAATTGTTGAGTAGACCTTACGGCGTTGAACACCACCAGGGGTCGTCGCAGCAGTCGGGATTTCCCGGGGGACAACTGGCGGGATCGCATGTGCCACAAACGTTGATCGCCTCAACGGCCTGGGAAAGATCGTTCAGCTCGCTGAGGAGGGCATTTCGCACGGCTGCCAATCCGCCAATGATCCCAATGACAAGGAGAGAAATGAGAAGAATCCACTCAAAGCTGAGGATGCCACGTCGGTTGGGCAACCGGCGACGTCGAGACAGGTGATCAGTCATTTTTCACAACTCCCTGGTAAATTGCCTTCTCGTGCTGAGTGTGCATTTCGGCTAAACTCTCGCATCGCGGAGTCTGTGAATGACTTCCGTGCAGATTCTGTGCCAAAGCAGGATCGCGAGGCTGCTGCTGTGCCAGGGTGCCACGGAGAACGTTCGAAAAGGGACGGCGATTGAAGGAAAAGCCGAATCGCGGCAGAGAAATGTTTCTGGTTGTGAACACCCTGCTATGAAATGTTGAACAAAAGCAACACAAGGGGCGGAAGCCGCAAGACCGTCGCCGGGCGAAATACGAAACCCCTGAGTCGATTCCTACGCCGCACTCCGGCGACGACGGATGAGCGATCTTCCGCCGAGGATGCTCGAGCCGAGCAGAATCCCCGCCAAGCCCACCAGGCTGCCTGGCTCGGGAACAACCGACACGTCACCGTCGGCGTCATGTGAGAAGGGGGCGAATCGGTAGAATGCGTGATTACCACCTTCCACGTGGTTGTATGCATCAAAGTGCAGCGACACGCCGTGAGCACTGGCACCATCGCTAAACCGCACGGAGATCTCATACACGTTGATTTGGCCCAAAGTCTTGGTGTCCGGCGGTGGAACACTGCCGATGAAGTCGCCCATCGGCGAATCTTTGAGCGAAAAATCACCGAGCAACCATTCCTGCCAGACCGTGTTGGCGCCAAAAATCCCATGCGCGGGAAGCTTTGATCCATCGCCCAACACCGGTTGTGTTCCTGCGGCCCCATACTGTAAGAATTGGGGTAATCCCGGAGTGGATCCATCCGTGAAGCCGCCAAAACCGCCCGTTGTGGTTGGCGTGAAGGTCACCACCAAATCCCGCAAGATGTTTCCATACGAATCATAGGTTCGATACGTAGCATTGTAGGCCATGGAAAGCCGAACTTCCTCAATTGTCCCCTTCCAAGACGTATCCCCGATGACCCAGAGGCGAAAAGGCTCGCCTGCCGAGGACCCTTCCGGCGCGAGGAACCAACTTTGGGTTGTTGTGTCGTATGTTCCACCCTCCAGATAGAGCTGAAGGAGTGGGTAACCCATCGCCGCAGGATTTACGGAAAGAAACAGGAGAACGACGGTCGCAATAACGGCAAGCTGATGAGTCAAAGGTGGCGATCGCATGGGTGCTGCCTTTTGCAAAAGGGCTTCTGAGAATCCTCTCCTCCCACGACGTTCCGAAAACACACTGCCATGCCTAACTCTAATGCCTACCGCACCGATGTCAATAACCCATTTGAGGGAGAATCGGTGGATTTTTTCTGTCAAAGTTGCTAATTTCTGACCCCAGATCATCAAAATGACGCATCATGCGCCTGCTTATTTTTGCGAAAGGGCCTTTTTGTGCATGGCCTCGTAAAGATTCTGCGGGTGAATGGTCTCGGGTGAGATCGGTTCGCACCACCTTCCGGTCAACTCGGTCGCCGGGGGTAACGACGGCACGGCCTCGCTGGCATCACTCACGTTAAGTCCAACCACATTGATCGCATCGATCCCGAGACTCTTTGGCCAGCGGACGGGTTGCTGCGTGCGAATGCACCAGAAGGTCTCCCCGCCAGCCGTGTGATTGCCCCGCATTCCGCCGCCGCTTGAAGAAAACAACCGCCGTCCGGCTCCAGCATCGATGTCGGTGAAAAGGTTTTCGTAGGGCGCCCAGCGGTGGTGATCGAAGCACAAATCGATTCCGCGACCTGAGCAGAATACGCAGCCGATCGCACTTTGGACTGTCAAATCATGAATAAATCGGGTGTTGACCTCGAAGTCTCGACAGAGGCAATCTGATGCCCGACCAAGTGTCACCCCATGATGACCCGTGTAATTGCCAGAAGCCGAAATCCGTCCAGGGTCGTTCTCAAAACGAATCTTTTCCAGAGTGCAGAAATAGCCCGACACAAATGGCCCGTTGTCCGCATTGCGGATCACCAGATCGCGAATCCAGCAATGGGCGGCATACCGGGTGATTTCCACGGGATTGAAACCGATCTCTTTGAAATGCCCGGCGTATTGTTGAACCGGAAAATCGAACGTCATCCCTTCGACACCCACGTCCGTAAGCGGCGGGGCGAAACGCTCCACGGTGGGTTGCCATTCAGGTCGCACGTCAAACCGCAGTGGGCGATTGAGGGTCAGCACGCTCCCCTCTGCCTTGACTACGCGAAAGACCTGTTCCACAAACCAATTCTTCAAACCGGAGATGTCTCCCGGTTGCCCACGGTAAAGGTAATTGAGTAGCGAATTTTTATCGTCATCCCGCAGCGTAAGCAGAATCTCGTCCCCCGGTCGAAAGATGTTTTTCTCGACAGTCAATTGAGAATCACCCCGTTTTTGGGAACTGACGACCTTGGTGAGATCGCGCGGTGCCTGACGTGAACCCCCTATGGAGATCAGCCCGCCGGCCCAGGACCAGTTGGTGGTCGGCTGATTGCCATCGGTCTTAGAAGGTCGTGGATCAATTTCGATGCCCGGTTTTGTGAAAACGAGAATGGTCTTGTCCGGTCCGGCCCCGCGAAGGACGGTGTTCGAACTGCGGATGTAAAGGATATCCCGCAGGATATAGCGCCCCGGCGGAATCACGATGACCTTTCCCTTGCCCGCAGCGATCGCCTGCTTGAAGGCCTCCGTGTCATCCGTTTTCCCGTCGCCTTTTGCCCCGAAATCCTTAACAGAAATACTCTCCTTCGGAATTCGGTACGATTCTTCCCCCCAACGGTAACCGGCCCAGGAAAAATCAGGCAGACGACTCTGCGGCGACCACAACTCGCCGTTCTGTCCCCACAGTTTGGACACCTGTGGGTTGGATTCCAGGGCAAAAGCGTCCAGATTCCCTCGGAACAATCCAGGCCCAGCGACCAGGAACCCAATCACAGTGATCGCCAAACCAAAGACACAGCTCTTTTTTAATGGACTGCGCACAGAATCACACCGGCGGGCCATTGTCTTACCTCCCCAAATCAGGGCAAACCACATCATCCAAACCACGCAGTGACGTTGAATCGTCTGGTGCGGAACAATTGTCGGGGCAATTCATGGATCACCTTGATCCATGGCCAAAATGCTTGTACGGGCAATCGGGAACCTATCGGATTGCGCCCGATTGCTATCTCGGCGGGACAAACGCTGGTATTCCATCAGGACGCGGACTGGGCCACCCAGCGAAGGACAAAGTCCCGACAGGCGGCGACATCCTTCTCCAAATCTGGTGAGTCGTGTTCGTATTCGATCGGCAGGACACCCCGGAACTTTTGCCGGGCAAGCTCCTTGAGTACAAGATCGTACTTCGCCGCCCCGGTGCCTAACGGTACATCCCGGGCCTCGACGACTCCCACCTCTGCCACATCCTTGAGGTGGAACGTGATCACGCGGCCTTCCATCATCTTCAGGCATTCCACCGGATCCAAACCGGAGCGGACCCAGTGTCCCGTATCGCAGCAGGCCCCAATCCGCTCGCTCCGCCCCCGCACGGCTTCCAGCACATTCTTCGGGTGCCAGTAGCGAGACTCGGGCGACTTGGGATGATTGTGAATCGCCAATCGCAGACCGAATTCGGCCAGCAAATCATCCAGCATGGGCATGGCCTCGGGCGGTGGTTCAGCCACGATCGTTTGGGAACCCATCTCTTTGGCGAACGCGAAGATCTTTTTGGCCTGTTCGGCGTCGTTTCCCACATTTGCGTAAAAGTTGGGCATGCTGATGCCCAATTTGGCCATGCGGTCTTTCATCTCAGCCCGCTTTTCCGTGCTCAGGGTTTCACTGGTCACCAGGCCGGGTTGGGTTTTGTCGAGCGCCAAAAAGAAACACGGCTCCACCGCTTTGATGCCGAGGGCCGCAATCTTCTCGATCGCTTCATAGAACGGGAACCTTCGGAATGTGTAAAGCTGGCAGGCGAGCGTCCACCCGAGTTTTTCCATGCCTTGCGATCCGCCAGGCACCTCCTCGGCCAAAAGTCTCGTGCCAAGAAGCGTCCCGCTGCCTAGGGTCATCGCCCCACACATCAACAGTCCCTTCAAAGCGTTCCGCCGTGAGCAGCCGGTGAAAGTTTGGGGATTCGTCATGGCAACACCTTATTCTCTTGTGAGCGCCAGAAATAACGTCACATTGTCTGCCCCAATAGGATAGTCAATTCAGATCCGGAAAGCCAGTTCTCCCGCAAAGGACAAGTTCCGAGAGGAGTCAATACGAGTTCGCGTCGCAATCCGAGCGAACCGACGACACACCCATCGCCGAGACGTATTTCACGCGCTGGTAGGGGCAATTCATCTCACTTTCAGAGGGCCGTTGCAAGCACGCCCTCCGCGCTTCGTCGGTAGGGGCAATTCATGAATTGCCCCTACCCGGGATCAAACCCCTATTAGGATTAAAGCAAATCCAACTGATCGTCGGCTCGGCTCGTCACCGGGATCGGTGAATCTCATACTTTTTGACCAATCACCGAACGATTTCTGGTGGTGTGGACATCATTGCACCGCGTTCATCGACCACATCCAAATAAAAGGCGGACGGCTCCGATTCCGGCAACTCGGCAACGACACGACGCCCTTCGACTCGGGCTGGGACCGTCTGCCAGTTGCGCTCTTGCCAGCGGCCCAGGTCGGTGGTGAAGTTGAGATGGGCTTCCCGCACGGGTGTGTCATTGGTGATGTCAGCCCAGATGCGTCGCCCATCTCGGTGGACGGTGGTCAATCGGGCAAGGGGACGGCCGCCTTTGAGAATGCTGTCGGCAAACAGCCCGATCTCCTGCGGCGCCCAGCCATCAGGGTGACTGTGCTTCATCCGGACCTCGATGCGGATGAATTTCTCCCCGGGAACGGTGTCATACGATTTGCGGTAGCTATCCAGGGGATAGGCGAAATCGTTCGTCCCGTTGAGAAAGAAGATCGGGCAGCGCACCCGGCCAAGGTACCTGGAGGGGTCAAAGAAGTTAACCCACCGATTCCGCTGTTCGGGCGACATCTTCTCGAACCTGGGTAACCAAACGCTGTTCTCGTGGAGAAAACCACAGCCATAAACAGGGACGGCCAGGGCGAACCGCTGATCCACCCCTGCCACAATGCAGGTGAGGTATCCACCCCAACTGATGCCCGTAACGCCGATCCGTTTGCTGTCGATCTGCGGCAGACTCCGCAACAGGGAGTGTGCACGAACGGCGGCCGCCACTGCGTGGTACGACCACATTTCCGTGGCGCTCGATTCATCAAAATCGCGGAACTTGAAGTCGTCGGTTTGATTGGGGCCCCCATCAGGCAGCGGTTTTCGCTCGGGACCGCAACCCGCCAGATCCATGGAAATCGCAGCGTAACCGCGCGCGGCCCATAATCGAACCCATTCCGGGAAGGCCGTCCCACCGCCACCGTGAACACAGACCATGGCGGGAAACGGTCCTTCGCCTTCCGGCTGGGCATAGACGGCGTAAACACGGGTCGGATGCCCCTGAAATGGTTCGCCCTCATAATAAACCTCCCGCACGCCATCTTTGACTTCACCCCATTCCGCCCGAGGGGGCTGGAAGAGCGCGTCGGTTTCCCAGGGGCCAACCTTTTCGGCGAAGGCGACTCCCACCGAAACGATCAGCCCACCCAAAAGGCAAACCAACATCAGACACACCAGCCGCCACGCTGGTATGACACCAGGATTCTTGCGGAACATTCTGCAATCTCCCCTGCAAAATACCTGTCTGTGAAGGACACCGTGGTTTGGTGTGTGTTCAAGAACCGATTGCGGGAGTGATTTGTGAGGTATTACTCCACGACCGGCAATTCTACCAAGGCCCGCTCGATCTGTTCCTGCGGCAGTTCGAAGTCTTCCAGTTCGCCCGCGAGATACCGCTCGTAGGCCCCCAGGTCACAAATCCCGTGGCCGCTCAGATTAAACAGGATGCATTTCTCTTCGCCCGTCTCTTTGCACTTGAGGGCCTCAATAATGGCCCCACGAATGGCGTGCGACGTCTCAGGGGCGGGGATGATTCCTTCCGTGGCTGCAAACAACCGGGCGGCCTCGAAGCATTCCCGCTGATGGAGGGCTATTGCCTCGATCAAGCCGAGCTTCGCTGCGAAACTCACCATTGGGGCCATTCCATGATACCGCAATCCCCCGGCATGGATTCCCGCCGGCACGAAGCTGTGCCCCAGCGTGTGCATCTTGAGAAGCGGCGTCAACATCGAAGTGTCGCCGAAATCGTAACGGTACATTCCGCGGGTAAGCGAGGGGCAGGCCTTCGGTTCCACGGCCACAAAACGCATCTCTTTGCCGGCGATCTTGTGCCGCAAAAAAGGAAATGCCAAACCAGCAAAATTGCTCCCGCCACCGACGCATCCGATCACCACATCCGGCCAATCACCGAACTCTTTCATCTGTTTTTCAGCTTCTAGGCCGATCACCGTCTGGTGGAGCATGACGTGGTTGAGCACGCTCCCCAGGGTGTAGTTGGTGTCGTCATTCTTGAGCGCGACTTCCACTGCTTCGCTGATGGCAATGCCGAGACTGCCCGGACAGTTGGGGTCAGCGGCCAGAATGCTTCGTCCGGATTCGGTTTCTTCGGAAGGACTCGGGGTGACGCTGGCGCCCCAGAGTTGCATCATCACCCGGCGATAGGGCTTTTGATGGTAACTCACCTTGACCATGTACACCTTGCATTCCAGGCCGAAGAATGAGCAGGCGAAGGCCAGCGAGGCGCCCCATTGCCCGGCCCCGGTTTCGGTCGAAAGACAGCGGATACCCTGCACTTTGTTGTAATAGGCTTGGGCGACGGCGGTGTTGGGTTTGTGGCTCCCCGGTGGGCTGTGACTTTCATCCTTGAAGTAGATACGTGCTGGCGTCTTGAGGGCCTTTTCCAGATTCCGCGCGCGAACGAGAGGGGAGGGCCGCCACAGGGCGTAAATCCTGCGGACCTCATCCGGGATGCCGATCCATCGCTCTCGGCTGACTTCTTGCTTGATCAATTCCCGGGCGAAAATTCTTTCCAGGGCGGCGGGATCAAGCGGTTCCTTCGTCCCGGGATGAACCGGCGGGGGAAGAGGCTGGGGCAGGTCCGCCAGAAGATTGTACCATTCGGAAGGAAGTTCTTTCTCAGGCAAAAGCGAGCGTTTCAAATCCATAGAATGTCCCTTCACTCTCGACACTTTTCGCGAATTTCGACCAACAGCCGCTCACGGCATGGACTGATCAGGACGGTCATCCACAATCGAACCGTAAAAATACCATTTATACCATCATTTCCTCAAAATTTCCGGTAGTGAATCAAAAAACTCCGGTTAACGCCCTCGCGCACACCCGTTCCAGAAGTTGCCTTGCCCTAATTTACCTTGTTCCACTATAATCGCGAGCCATCCTCCCCCACCACAGTGGGAATGGGAGGCTGGTTTTGGGACCGCAAGGAAATCTTCGAGAGACTTGCAGTCCAGATAAACTCAACCGTGACTTTGGATACTGGCAAGGAATCGCCCACCCTGAGCACTAAGGAAGGTGCATCAATCCGATTCGGCGTCAAAAACGTCCGGAGGTCAGCGGTGTGTTTCCGCCGAAAGGGCCTCTGCGACCGCGGGTTGTTTTCTTGCCCTGTTGTTCAAGCAGCTTTCCGTTTGCTGGGCATCGTGCTCCTGACCCTCTCGATGATAGAGGCCCAGGCTGAGGATTTATCCTTCCCCCTGCCAGAGCGGTTCCACCCCATTGAGATCAAAGCCGGGGCCGCCAACCACTGGCGGATGGGAAGTTACGAAGTCTGGATCCTGCGTGGATCGTGCGAAATCAAACAGGGGCCTTTGACCCTCCAGTCGCGAGAGGCCGTCGTATGGGTCGATCGCGAGCCAGAGTCATCCCCGGACCTTGCCAATCCGACCACTCCGGCGGCGCCTTCATTGGCGCCGGACGAAGGCCCGATTCTCGTTCCGCCAACTCGTAATCAAAATGAGAGCGCCGCCCCTCAAGGAGTATCTCCCGGATTGTTCCCCCCGTCAGCCCGCTTGACAAAGGTCATCCTCTATCTGGAGGGCCGGGTTCAGATCGCTTCGGAGAATGCGGACCAGCCCCTCCGCATTCAGGACAAGACCTGGTTCGGTCGCCTGTACACCACGGCGGATGTCAACTTCCGTGTCGCCCAGCAGGCCGGAGAGCCAGAACCCTATCCCCCCATCTTTGCCCGGGCAACGGCGCGGCGAAATGCCGCCACAGAGGGGCTGACGCAGAGTGTCCTTCGTCCCGATGGGTTGTTCCAGGACGGATCACAGGGAACAACGCCGGAGCATTCCACACGACGGATCCGCGTCTTTCCGCGGGGTGACGTGCCGATCCAGGCCCAGTGGTTTCCGTCTCCCCAGGGTGGACAGTGGATTGGGGTTATCGACGCGGGCATCAATCTGATCGTTGAAGAGCCGGGACCCTGGGGTGCGATTGATATTTCTGCCGATCGTGTGGTGATCTGGTACACGGGAGATGAAGCCCCCAATTTGACCGGTGAACAGTCAACACCGCCGGAATGGCCTCTCGAACTGTATCTGGAAGGAAACATCGTCTTCCGCCAGGGAGACCGGATCATCTATGCCGATCGCATGTACTACGATGTGGCGCGCCGGGCTGGGATGATCCTCAATGCCGAGTTGCTCACGCGGGTCCCGGACTATGAAGGTTACCTGCGTCTTAAGGCGGACATTCTCCAGCAGATGAACGAGACCCAATTTTTTGCCCAGAACTTGTTTGTCACATCAAGTCGCCTGGGTGTCCCGGGTTATCGGCTGCAAACGCAGTTCGCCTACGTGGAGGACCGGATTCAACCGGCCGTCGATCCCACAACAGGTCAGGTGATGATTGATCCCCAAACGGGTCAGCCGACCGTAACGCATCACCCCTGGGTCATGGCCCGAGATAACTTTGTCTATCTGCGGAACATCCCAGTTTTCTACTGGCCCGTTCTGGCCGGCGATTTGACCAGACCGACGTATTATCTCAACCGGATTCGTCTCCGGCATGACAGCATTTTTGGCACGCAGGTTTTGACCAACTGGGACGCCTTTCAACTTTTTGGAATCCGGAACCGACCCGAGGGAACGGACTGGAGTCTGAGTCTCGATTATCTCAGCGAGCGCGGTTTGGGCCATGGGACGTCGCTCACCTATTCCCGCGACGGATTCCTGGGCCTGCCCGGCTATGCCACGGGCCTGGCCGATTTTTGGGGGATTTACGACACCGGCTTGGATAACCTAGGCCGGGGACGAAGGGCACTCGTTCCGGAGGCTGATTATCGTTACCGCCTTCTCTGGCAACACCGACAGTATCTTTCCGAAGAATATCAACTGACCGGCGAGCTGGGTCTGATCTCCGATCGCAACTTCCTCGAACAGTACTACGAGCGGGAATGGGATGAACTCAAGGACCAGACCACAAGTCTTTCTCTGAAAAGGATTTACGGCAACACCTCGTGGGACCTCTCGGCCGGTGTGCGACTCAACTCCTTTTTTACCCAGACGGATTGGTTGCCTCGATTCGACCATTACAAGCTGGGAGAGTCATTCTTCAACGATGCCTTTACCTGGTATGAACACACGAGTTTGGGACTGGCCCGCTTTCGCGCGGCTTCAGCCCCCGAGGATCCCGCCGACCTGGCGGCCTTCTCCTATTTGCCATGGGAAACGTCGTCTCTCACGGGTGATCCCCTCAAGACGTTCAGCGAACGCATGATCACCCGACAGGAAATCGACTGGCCGTTCCAACTTGGACCGATTAAGGTCGTTCCCTACGCCCTGGGAGAGCTGGGACATTGGGGCGAAGATCGGGCTGGTGATTCGCTCCAGCGTGGCTATGTCCAGGTCGGCGCCCGCGCCAATCTGCCGATCTGGACCGTCAATCCGTACATCGAGAACGAATTGTTCAATGTCCACGGGATCGCGCACAAGGTGAACTTCAAGGCCGAGGCCTTATGGGCCAATTCCAACCGCGATCTCGATCGTTTGCCGTTGTACGAGCCTCTGGACGACGACTCCGTGGAGGCCTTCCGGCGGCGATTAGCCGTTTTGACCTTCGGACCGACGAGTGGTTTCGGCGGTCCCCCGGCGCCCTATTCTTTCGACGAGCGATCTTATGCCCTGCGCAGCGGCCTCGCGTCCTGGGTGACATCGCCAAGCATGGAGATTGCCGACGATCTGACCCTCATTCGCTTGGGGGTTGAGCAGCGATGGCAAACCAAGCGGGGTATGCCCGGGTCACGACGGATCGTCGATTGGATCAATTTTGACACCCATTTTTCGCTCTTTCCCGATTCCTCGCGGGATGACTTCGGGCGATTTGTGGGGTTGCTCGATTATGACGCCCGCTGGTTCGTTGGCGACCGCTTGACGCTGGCCTCGACCGGGGTCTTCGACTTCTTCGATTCCGGTCAAAAGCTGGTGACATTTGGTGGGATGCTCAGTCGCCCGCCGCGGGGGGATCTCTACGTCGGTTTGCGGATCCTTCAGGGGCCAATCGATAGCACGGTCCTTTTCCTGTCGTACTCTTACTGGATGTCGCCCAAGTGGATGTCCACCCTGGGAATTTCCATCGACCTGGGTGAATCGAGCAACATCGGCCAGAGTTTCTCCATCACGCGGATCGGCGAGTCTTTCCTCGTCAGTGCTGGGCTTAACGTCGATGGCAGTCGGGACAGCGTCGGCGTGCATTTCTCGATCGAACCGCGATTCCTGCCCAAACGCCGCATCGAGGAGGTCACTGGCGCGAGGATTCCCGTGGCCGGATCCCGCGGGTTGGAATAACATCTCCGCGCAACCATCGCCATTGCGCGAGTAAGCGCATGGTTCTAACCGCCGGTCGTCTATGGCGTCATGTCCGATATTCGGCGTTCAAACGGACATATTCCGGGGTGAGATCGGTCGTCCAGAAACGACCGCCTGCGGAGCCTTCCTGAAAGACAAGCTCGATGTGTGTTTCGCGCTCTGCGCGGATCGAGTTGGAGACCTCGATCTCGTCGAACTTGACGGGCGTGCCATCCCGATAGAGGCAAAATCCGTTCAGGTTGAGCGTCATCTTGTTGGGATCAAAGGGCACATTGGCATAGCCCGCCGCCGAAACGATCCGCCCCCAGTTGGGATCGGCCCCGTGGATGGCTGCTTTGACCAGAGGGCTGTTGGCAATGGCCCTGGCGATTTGAAGGGCATCGCCACGGCTTCGACACCCATTGACTTCGATTGTGATGAGATGCGTAGCCCCTTCGCCATCTGCCGGGATCATGCGGGCAAGTTCGGTGCACAGACTGTGAAACGCCTGCTTGAATTCCTCCAGCAAATCGCCAGACAGGGGCGGTCCGCCTGCTGCACCGTTGGCCAAGAATAGCACCGTGTCGTTCGTGCTCGTGTGTCCGTCCACATTGATGCAATTGAATGTGTCGTCCACCACCTCGCGGAGCAACCCCTGAGCGGTGTTCATATCGAGCGTGGCATCCGTGAAAACCACGCCCAGCATGGTGGCCAGATTCGGCCCCATCATCGCAGCCCCCTTGACCATGCCGGTCAGTTGGACTTCCCGTCGCGCCAGCGAGAGCGTTCGTCCAGACAGCTTATAGACCGTGTCCGTTGTCATCATCCCGCGGGCCGCCATGATAAGGGCCTCTTCGTCGTTGCCCAGCCGGGCGGCTGCCAGCTCGATCCCATGAGCAATCTTCTCCATGGGCAGATAGGCACCGATCACGCCCGTGGAGAGAACCAGGGCCTGATCTTCCTCTGCGCCGACGGCCTTGGCAGCGAGACGGGCCATTTCTTCGGCATCACGCAGTCCCCGTTCTCCCGTGCAGGCATTCGCATTTCCCGAATTGACGACGACCACGCGAATTCGGTCGCTCGGTGTCCGCCGCCGATCCAACTGAACAGGGGCCGCACATACGATGTTCTGCGTGTACACACCCGCCGCGGTTGCCGGCACTTCGGACACGATTAGCGACAGATCCGGCTTCCGCAAATCGCGCTTCAGTCCGCAATGAACACCGGCAACAAGATAACCCTTGGGAACACGTACTGCCATGGACGATGCCTTCTTTACTGTGAAATCCTCGCTGGCCTGTTGATTCTAAGACCCGTTACATCATGAATGAGTTCAACCTGTCTGGTCGGTTTGTCATCAGAGCAGGGCCGTCGTCTCGGGAAAACCATACATCAAGTTGAAATTCTGCACAGCGGCCCCGGATGCCCCCTTGATCAGATTATCCAGGCAACTCACCGTGATAATGCGGTCACGGACAATCCGGGCCGTGATAAAACAAAAATTCGTCCCAGATGTGTCCTTGGTCGCTGGCAAATGATCCACCACCCAGACGAACGGTTCTTCTTCATAAAATGACCGCAGGCAATCCAGGACCTCGTCTTCCGACACTTGCCGGGCCGGATGGGAATAGGTGGTTGTCAGGATACCACGATCCATCGGCACCAGATGCGGGGTGAACACGATTTCTACCCCTGCTCCTGCTGCCGTAGAAAGAATCTGTTCAATTTCCGGCGTGTGACGATGCCGACCAATGTTGTACGCGGAAAGGCTTTCGTTGCATTCCGGAAAATGTGTCGTGAGCTTTGGCGTCCGACCGGCCCCGGAAACACCACTCTTGGAATCCACAATGATGTCACGAGGCTCGATTAAGCCGGCTTTCAAAAGCGGGGCTAGGGGCAAAATCGCCGATGTCGGATAACATCCCGGATTGGCAACGAGGTCGGCCTCGGGAATCTGATCCCGAAACAGCTCCGGCAAACCATACGGGACCTTACCCAGCCGGTCCGGGTCGGGATGACGGTGACCATACCACTCTTCATAGACCTGGGGGGATGTCAGTCGGTAGTCCGCACTGAAATCGACGACCCGGCAGCCCGCCTTGAGCAACTCGGGGATGACCTCCGCGCTGGCGCAATGGGGCAGGCAACTGAACACACACTCGGCCCTGGCCGCAACTTCGGCGGGGGAAAGATTTTCCAGATTCGCCTGGATTCGACCGACCAGCGAAGGATGCACACTGGCGATGGGGGCGTTCCCCTCCTGCCGGCTGGTTAAGGCCGTAATCGTCGCACCCGAATGGCGAAGAAGCAACTTCACCAGCTCAACGGCTGTGTAACCCGTAGCACCCAGTATGGCGACCCGAATCGACATCGCTTTTCGTTACCCAGTGTCAAGTTTTTTACGAAAACAATTCAGAACCTTTGCTCACAGACTTCCCTCATCGGGCCAATCGAAACGCAGCTCAACCTGCAATATACCCCTCCTATCCCGCGCGGTACAGTAGCCAACGAAAGCCACCCGCGAACACGCGGCGGGCGTCAAGCCATCTCTCCACAGTGTTCCGGCGGCTGTCGCGGGTTCGCACGCACGTCAAACCTGGTCCACGGGAGGATCGGGGTGCCCGTTACCGCGACGGGTGGGGCAATCCCTAATCAGCCCCTCCCGCCTGTCCCACGATCGATCCTCGGAATCTAAGGCATTCCAGGTCGTACTCCGATTGGGACGACCGATACGACGGGGACCTTCCCCGGAAAGCCAACGGTTCGGCCAACCCGCCCGAGTCGCCGAACCGCTGGTCTTATTTTTATCATTACGCAATCAATCCGCCGATCGCTCGCGGCCATGTCAACGTCGAAACATTTTCGTTCAGTGGCTTTCCGCGTTCTCGGCTTTTTTCTCTTCCTTTTCCTGAGGTTTTTGCTCAAAGGTCAATTCGCGGATTTCGCGGACCCAGATGTTCCGAAACTTGACGGGATTGCCGTGGAACTGGAGATGGATCGGGCCTTTTTCCCCATGCGGTTCATACTTGGGAGGCATGTGCCAGGCGGTCGAACCTTCGATTTCGAAATGGTTCTGAACCACCACGCCATTGTGAATGACAGTCACGTAGGCCGGCTTAAGGAGATTCCCCGCCTCATCGAACCGCGGACCTGTGAAAATGATGTCGTACGTCTGCCATTCGCCGGGTTTTCGCGAGGCATTGACGAGCGGCGGATGTTGCTTGTAAATGGCGCCACACTGGCCGTCGAAATACGTCTTATTCTCGTAGGAATCAAGGATCTGGACCTCATAGCGTCCCATCAGATAGACGCCGCTGTTTCCCCGGCCCTGACCGGAACCTTCGACCACCTCAGGCGTCGCAAATTCCAGGTGAAGCTGGCAATCTCCGAACTGCTCCTTGGTGGTGATGCCGCTCTTCTGGGAAATGGCGTAACCGTTTTCGACCTTCCAGTTCTCGCCATCTTCCCACTGCGACAAGTCTTTTCCATCAAAAAGGATGATGGCATCCGACGGAGGTGCACCGCATCCCTCGCCAGGCGTCACGATGGGCGGCTCTTCCCAGATCTTGCCGCTGACCCATTCTTCAGCCGTTGCCAGTAATCCGCTGGACAACACGAACGCCAGACCAAAGCTCAAACACAACAGAACACGCATTGGAAACCCTCCTCTCAAAGAACCATGTCACGAAAGCTGGGATGGGACAGTCAAGAAGGCTGTGCACAAACTGACCATCATGCTTCAAGACAGGCGCCTCGTCAAGCGCGCCTCCTGTCGTGACATGAGCGAAGCCCTTTTACAGTGCGGCAATTCATCACGCTTTGCGGACTAAAGCTGAGGTTGTCGGTAGGGGCAATTCATGAATTGCCCCTACAGTTTTCGGAAATGACCGCGCCGATCTTAATGTCGATCTATCGAGGAATCGTCGAGGCCGGGCTTGCCCCCAAGGATCGTCCCGCGACCACGCCAGTTCGGCGGGGAGCTAAAGCTCCCGCGCGAAAGCGGGGCTGAAGATGAACCTAGGCAACTGAGACTCCGCCCGCGCGACAGCGGGGCTGAAGCCCCGCACTCCATATGCGTGTGCCCCCTTAAATCTGCCGTACGGCAATTCGTGGTTTTTTGGGCCGAGGCTGAGGTTGTCGGTAGGGGCAATTCATGAATTGCCCCTACAGTTTTCGCACACCACGTATGCAAGTATTTTTATGGAGATAATCTGAACAGACCTGCCCTTAACAATTGGTGATTGCTTGTCCTTGTCTGTTGCGCGGCAGCCTCGATGTTTGTCGCTGGGCTTCAACGCTTTTGATGTAACTCTTCACCCTAAGAAAACCCTAACGTGATGGCGGACAATACCTCAGAAGCAGTTGGGGTAGGCAAATCAAAACAACAAAGCGGAGGACTTTTGTCCCCCGCTTTGAAGCAAATACTCACCTGCTTTTCCAGAGACAGACTCAGGTTGGAAATCACGGTCGAACGCGGGCCTCATCGGCTGTCGGGAGGTCCTGCGGCAAAGCCTGCGTTACCTTCCCCGAGGCTGCCCATTCCGCACCTCGCTGATAGGGCACGATGAAGGCCACGCTCTTCAGTTCCGTCGCCGTGTGTCCCAGGGCATGGAAGAATACTCGCCCCTTCCCGTATTGCACGGTGAAGAAGATCGGCTCATGCTCGTCGGCGCCGCCTTTTTCCTTCGGAGCGAAGGCCGTCGCCAACACGGTGAGGTTCTTCGCCGGACCACGGAGCCAGCCGTAAAGTTCGTCCGGGACGTGCATGAATCGCGGCGGCAACCCCTTCATGATGGGGTGTTCCGGATAGCGGACGTCGATAGCGAACGGCTGCATGGGACCGTGAGCACCACCCCGACCAGGGGAGAAGTCGTATTCAACGCGCCCATTCCGCCAGCGAACATATGGTCCCCATTTTTCATTCCGGTTCCCCCAACCGCCCAGGCCGATGATCTCGTTATACTCCGGCCAATCGGGGAAGGCGGCACAGGCAAAATGAAAGACAACGACTCCGCCGCCGTTTTTCACATATTCCACAAAGGCCTTTTTTGTGTCTTCTGGCCAGGAGTCTCCCTGATAATTCAGGACGACCACCTGGTAGTCCTTAAAGCTCGGCTTAAAGCCGCTCATGTCTTCACCTTTGGCGGGCGATTGGGCCACATCCACGGCGAAAAGACCTGTCTCTTCCAGCAACTGCTTGAGAACAGGTGTCGTGCCCTTCCAGTCGTGGCCATTTTGGCCAGTGACAATCAGGGCCTTGTACGGCGCGGCCAGCCCGGGCACGACTCCCAGACTGATCATCACCACTGCTAACAGAACACTTCGTCGTTTCATCGCTTCGTCTCCTTGTTGCAGTCTTCCAACACACTCACGAAGTCATCATCACGACTTGACGCCGTTTTTGGTAGTTGCCCACGACCCAACCGATTTGATCATGGCTCAGCCAATCTTGATGCTTCTGCGGACGTGTTCATCCCGTCGGGCCTTGTCGATCCGCTTGAAGGCACCTTGAGGGTCGAATACGCCGTACAACATCAGGATGGGATCGGAGGCATCTTTGGTCCTGAGCAAGATACGGCCCACATTCACCAGCCGTTCGAGGAGATTCTGGTGCAGGGCCAGGTCTTCGATATCGATGACCTCCATCGAATCAATGGTGCGGAAGAGGAGACCTTTCTGGTGATAGAAGCGATAGGTCGTCAGGCGATAGCGGATCGTCATCGCCTTGTAGAGACCAATGAGAATGAAGTAAACCCACACCACGGCCATGATCCCGAGCGTGATCTCCCAAAGCAGGGCCTGACCCTCTTTGAGGAAGTTCCGCACAACCCATACGTCGAGCGCCACAACAGCGATGGTGATCAAACCGAGCAGGATCCAGGTGGCAACCATCGCCCGCATCGAGTAGCCGCCTTTCCATAGTTCGATATCGGGATCACCACGACGGGGCGGCCGTTCGAACTCTCCACTGATGGCATCAGGTTGCGGCTGAAGTTTGGGTGGTGCTTGTGGCGCCTCGTCCTGCGGTTGAGGTCCTGCGCCGGCTTGGGCCTCAAACTCTTGATCGGATTCCTGGTAGTTCATTGCTCCCTCCTTCGGTTTGCAAAGTCATGAGGAGTGGGACGGCGATTCTCCGTCTTATACGTTTTTCACTGGAATGTCTAACACGCGACTGCGTTCCTTCCACAGCCCCTATTATTGTGCCCTGTCGCTGCGCCGATTGCCAGACGCCACTCTGGCAACAAAGACACATCTTCGGACGAACTGTCGGACAGAGGAAAGCACTGGACTGCGAGCAATGCGGTGAAGGAGACCAACCAGATGACTGACAATCACCGGCTGCGGTAGGGGCAATTCATGAGTTGTTCCCACCGGGCAAACACTGGTAGCTCCATAACAGCTTCCGCATACCAGACGTTGTGGCCATCCGGGGCGAAGTGCCCCGACATGTTGAGGTGCGGGAACGATGTGTCGATACCCATGGGAAAAAGCGGGGCAAAAAACACGGTTCACCTTGGACATGGGTTGTCCAGGGTCCCGTGTATTCTAAATGGTGGGGACAGCGAGGACTGACCTGGTCCTCAGAACAAAATGGAATGGGGCTTTCGCAGGAGGGGGCACAATCAAAGACCGGGGCTGGCGCAGAGAAGAGGGCAGGCCGCAAAAGGGGCCGCGGCATTCAAAGGGGCATGTTGACAAAACGGGGCTGTCGGGGTAGTCCATGCGAAAGGGGCAAGTACGAAGGGCTGCGTCGGTCTGCCGTGACCCACACGGCAAAAAAGGGCAGGACAGCGGGGCACGCGGGGTAGGATACTTTCCAACGGGGCATGTCACGAAGGGCTGCGACGCTGTGTTCTCGAATGGCGGCAGACGTGGGGCATGACCTGGGGGGACCAAGGGAACGGGCCGACGGGGGCGAGGTAAAACTCGCCCCCATCACCCAGGTCATAGGATCAAACGTTCACGTTACAATCGAACAGCTGCGAATCGCCGAATCACTCTCCATAGAAATGACTTGCTCCGTCGCAAGAGCAATTCATGGATTGCCCCGACCGGTTGTCAGTCAAAACGCTTTGATCTTGTTGCCGAGTGATCGTCTTTACCGGCACTTCTTTGGTGGCACCGCGCTTGCAATTGGCTTCTCTGCGGGTTAAAACACTTCCAGGTTGCTGTGTCGTGTGAGGCAACAAGCGGGTTGCCTGACTCACGGACGTGGTGTTGTGGGAAGTGGATGTGCTGAGACATGAGGTGCCGCGATGTCGTTCGATACGATTGTTTCCCAAAAGTTGGCGATTGATGGTGGCCCACGGGCGGTGACGAATAAACTCCCGGGTTGGCCTCAGTTTTCCGAAGAGGCCATCCGCGCCGTGGAAGCGGTCCTGCGATCGGGCCGCGTTAATTACTGGACGGGTCCGCGGGGCATGGAGTTCGAACGCCGTTTCGCCCAGTGGCAGGGGAGCCGCTTCGGCATCGCGGTTTCCTCAGGAACGGCGGCCCTCCATGTGGCCCTTTCGGCGTTGGGCATTGGCCCCGGGGATGAAGTCATCGTTCCCAGTTACACGTTTATCGCCACAAGTTTTGCCGTCCTCCAGGCTGGGGCCATTCCCCGATTTGCCGACGTCAATCTTGACGACCACTGCATCAGTGTGGAATCCGCCGAAAAGCTGGTCAACGAGCGGACCCGGGCCATCATTCCCGTCCATCTCTATGGCAACGTCTGCGACATGGACAAGATCAACGCTTTTGCCAAACGACACAATCTTTACGTCATCGAAGACAATGCCGAGGCCTTCGGCGGCGAATACAAGGGGAAGAAGACAGGCACACTCAGCCACGTCGCCGCGTGCAGCTTCTGCCAGAATAAGACCTTCACAACGGGCGGCGAAGGAGGCATGGTCACCACCGACGACGAGGACCTGGCCTGGGAAGCCCGCAGTTTTCGGGATCACGGGTACGATGTCAAAGAACGGCTCAACCTCCTGGAACTTGAACAGAAGCTGCCGTATATCCACACACGATTGGGCTGGAATTACCGCATGACCGAAATGCAGGCAGCTATCGGGTTGGCAGAACTGGACCGCATGGACACGTGGAATATGCCGCGGCGGCGCCGCAACGCGCACATTTTGATGGATGCCCTCATGCCGCTGCCGCAAATCAAGTACGGTCCCATCGACACCGAAGAACGTCGCAATGGGTTCTACGTGTGCGCTTTCTCACTGGATATCGAAAATATGGGCTGCGATATCCAGCAGTTTGTGAAGGCGGCGACCGCGGAGGGCGCCCCTGTGTGGAAGGTCTTCTGGCCACAATGCCACACGGAACAGGCGTACCGTGAACATCGGGGTTTCGGACGAACAGGTTTCCCCTTCAAGTCCAAGGAATACACGAATCCCGAGAGTGTGGATTACTCCAAGGTGCAGGTTCCCAATGCCCTGTGGCACGAAGTCCATACGTTTACCTGTTTTGCTTTCCCAACCTGTTCGGAAGAAGACATGCAGCAGATTGCCGCTGCCCTGGTCAAGGTCATTAAGGCTTATAGTTAAGCCGAGTGCCTATGATCAAAAAGCTGGAGGGGCAATTCATGAATTGCCCCTACCAGCACGTGAAGACTTAACACGGGCGTCGGGATCCTATCCGATCTCGCGCCGATTGTGATGGGAACCTGCGTCGCGGATCGATAAGTGAAGACCTGGTTTTCTTTGCCGCTTCTAATCGCGAGCCAATGAGATCACTCAAACGAGAGGAGCCACAACATGGCCGACAAAGTCCGTTTCGGTGTCATTGGAGCTGGTGGGATCGCGTATCGCAAGACCATTCCGGCGATGCTCAAGGCGAAAAATCTCCGCGTGGTGGCCGTGATGGACCCCGTCAATGTGGATAAGGTCGCGGAAGCCTTTCGGATTCGTCGGGCGTACACCACCGTGGAAGACCTGCTGGCCGATCCCGAGGTGGACGCCGTCTATATTGCATCCCCGGTGGATTGCCACCTGGAACAGATCGAGGCCGCGGCAGCCGCCCGAAAGCACATCCTGTGCGAAAAACCACTGACCCTCAATGTGGACCAAACGCGGCGGGCCATTGATGTCTGCCGACGAAAGAAGGTCTATCTCCAGGAAGGCTACATGATGAAGTTCCACGGTGCGCACCAGGTCATTCGCCAGTTTGTGGAAGAAGGACGGTTGGGAAAGGTTGTTTACATGCGTGCCCAGCTTTCGTGCTGGTATCCGCCCATTCCCGGCGCCTGGCGGCAGGACCCCAGGACCGGCGGAGGCGGGGCGTTGATCGACATGGCCACGCATTTAGTGAACCTCCTTGAGTTCTTTGTCGGACCGATCCGACGGTTAGCGGCACTCACCGGGAACCTGGTGCATTCTTATCGGTCTGAAGATGCATCGACGATCCTGGCCGAGTTTCGCACTGGCGCCCAGGCCACCATCGACTGCTTCTGGTGCATTCCCGATGAAGCCAGCCGGACACGATTGGAGATTTACGGCTCGGCTGGGGCGATTTTCACCGAGGGCACCATTGGTCAAAGCGTGGGGGGAACCATGGAGGGGATTTTCGGTCTGGGCTCGGCAGATTACGACGCCCTTCAGAACAAGGATGTGGCTCGCAGGTTTCGGCCCATCCCGTTCAAGAAAATCAACCCCTATCAGGCGGAATGCGAGGCGTTTGCCCAGTGTATCCTGGAGGGCCGCCCGCCTGAGATCAACGGTCCGGCGGAGGCCCTTCGCATGGCACGACTGGTCGAGGCCGCATATCTCTCCGCAAAGAAAAAGGTCTTCGTCCCTGTTTGAGGGATTTGATTTCCCTGGGTTGTCAATTGGCCTGCCATTTGCCAGTGCGCATGTCATGAGCTAGACTTCATCTAGCCGGGTCGAAAAGCGACCCAGCCCGAAAAAAGTCTTGTCTTGACGGAACCTGATCGATCGATTCGTGACGTGCGTTTTGTGACGACTTTTCCGGATTGGCTGCCGATATCAACAAATCATCCACAGTATGTGGTTCTTCATAACCAACTGTGGTGTGAACAACCCAATTGACTCTTTGACCTCGGAGTGTGGACTAGAATTAGTCAGATTTGGAACATTATTCATCCACGGTAAGGGCGATTCATGAATCGCCCTGGTCGCATGGTATCGGATATGACGATGCCATGGTGAAGCGATCAAGCCACGATCTTGTGTGGGGATTCTACAGTAGGGAGAGTCGCCCCACGAAAGGTCAGCAACGACTTGTGGTTAAGAATTGACGAGGAGGGCCGAAAAGCTCCGACCGTTTAACGTTGTGACGAGCCATGGATGCATCATCCCTCACGGCAGCGAGCGAGACCCGCGATCCCGGACAGGTCCTGGAACGCTGGCTCAACGAATTGTCCGCCGGTCACCGGGAACTTTCCGGTGTCCTGGATGGGATGTTTGCGGAGCTGACGACGGCCCTGGAAGCGTGGGTCACGGCCCAAGCTGCTCAAGAGGCCCAGCTTCGCCAACGGGAAGCGGAATTGGCGCAGCGACAGGAGGCCCTGGAGCAATCCCTGGCCGAGCAGCGGCGACTCCAGGAAGAACTCTCCCGGCTCCGGGAACAACTGGAGGCCCGCTCGGCGGAATTGGACCGGCAAACTCAGGCCCTCCAGGCACAGGCCGAAGAGCTGCAACGTCGCGCCGCGGAAACTCAGACGCAGACGGAATGGGATGCACTCCGCGAAGTTGTGTCTCAACTCCGCTCTCTGACGACTCTTCCCACGGTGCCGCAGCCGGCGGCAGAAGACGCAGGATCGCACCAGCAGAGCGCCCAATGGGAGGAACGCATCCGCCAGCTTGAGAAGGAGTTAAGCGACGCCCAGCGCCAGCGCGACGTTTTGGAGACCGAGGTTGAGGTCCTGCGTCACCGGGCTATGGAGTGGCTGGAAATGCTGGCCGATCAGCGGCGGCAACTCCTTGAAGAACGGAATCGCTGGTCGGGCGAAATCCGGCAATTCCGCCGCTTGGTGGAAGTCCTGCTCGACCATCATGTGGAAATGACGCCGGACCACCACGAAGAGCAGGACGCCAATGGTACGCCGCGTGTGATTCCTTATGAGCCACTCGAGGCCCGACGAACAGGGACGGGCGACGCTTTTCTCGATTCCCTATCGGCCCAGTTCGAGCAGCTCCGCCGCGATTTTGACCGTCGCCGGGAAAAAGGCAATTCGTGACCCATCGTTTACAAGGGCAGGCAGTCGTTGCCAAAACCAAATCTCGTGCTGAGTACAAATCACCCAAAAATCGGTAGGGGCCATTCATGAATTGCCCCGACCAGCCTTGAAGCAAACAACTCATAGAAAAACAGTCTTCCCGACTGCTAGGTTCTCACTAAAGGAGTGTTGGCTGCTGATTATCTCACAAGCCATCAGTCTTTTTGCCGCGGATTTTGCCATCCGTCGATGGTGAACCGTCGTCAGGGGGACTGATGAGCGACGACTCGCCGAGTTGCGGCAGGTCTTCCAGGCTTTCCAGGCCGAAGACCTCAAGAAACCGCTGAGTTGTGCGGTACTTAGGGATCGCCTTTTTGCCGCCCGCCTCATCGGTCAGGGAAACAGCGATGAGATCCCTTCGCACAAGCTGGGCCAACAAGGCGCCGCTCGGACGGCCCCGCATCCGATTGACCTCTTTCACACTGATCGGCTGTTTGTAGGCAACGATGGCCAGGACTTCAAGGGCCTGCTGGGAAAGCCGGACCTGGCGAACCTTTCCGAAAAAACCCTCGCGCAACTCGTCGAACTCAGGAAGGAGTTTCATCCGGTACCCACCCTGCTCGAAGACGATCCGGTAGGGACGCCCGGTGGCTTCGTACCCGGCATTAAGCTCCGTCACAAGACGGGCGATTTCGTCGGGCTGAACCCCCCGCATGATCTCCGCCGCTTGCGCAGGGGAAAGCGGCTGATTGTGGGGATGTCCGACGAAAAGCAGGGCCTCCAGAACACTTTTCGGAGTTGGCGGAACGTCATGGTCTTCAGAATTGGAAGCGGCGTCCGGGACGATTGTCGGTTCGACTTCGTCGGTAACCGGTTCTTCGTCAGGGGGCTCGTCGGCCGGGGGTGATTCGGACAAAGGCTGGCCCGTTGCTTCGGCGAACACCCGAGCCAGGTCCTCTAGGGAGACGGCCTCGTCTTCCTGAAGGTCCTTGGGCTGAGCCTTCAGATCGTCCTCTTGAGACATGTCTGTTGGCCTCCTTTCCTGCGCCGCGGTGGGAGCGTTCCTTCAGTCGATGATCCGCTTAATCAACAGACCCTGATCAACGTTGAGGTCATATCCCCGGCGGAACCCCACGGGGATGGAGCGGTCGAAGATGAAGAATCCCCGATGCCGCTTGATATCGCCGGTGTCGCTGCCCAGTTCCTGACCAAGCATATAACCGTCAGGATAGATCTCCGCGATCTCGGCGGGCGAGAAGCTCATCCCGTTGATCAGGTAATTTCCGCTGACATTCGGGTCGGGCTGCTTGACCTCGTCCACCGACTGGACTTCAAAGTACCCAATCGTCACCCAAATCGCGTATACGTTCGACCGGGTCGTCACCAGATTGCCCAATCGCATCAGCCGCTGATACCGGAAGAATGGGTTGCGGTTGATGTCGCAATACTCGTATTCGTGATTGACATTCGGGTCAGCAGGATCTGTTGGCTCCGATTGGAACAACGGGACCGAAGTCAGATTCGGCCGATTGTTGGCGTCGAAGGTCACTTTGGCGCGAAGGAGTGTGGCGTTAACCTCCCGACCGATAAGGTCCTGAAGCGGTGGGCTGTTGGCGTTCACCGGATTAGTGGGCGGAACATTGCTGAAGCCGCCAAAACTCCGGAACGGGTTCCCTAGCCGAGTCGGGTAATCTGGGTTGAGTTCCAGCATGCGGGATAACCAGGTGTTGCCGGTAATTCCATAGCCTCGACGGCTATCGAGGAACTCATGCCAGAAGCGGGCGGTGGGGTAGTTCGTCGTGTCGTTCCAATCCGCGGGCCGAGTGAGCAATGATGCCGGCTCATTGAGGATGGAACGGAAGATCTCGGGCGAAAACACCGTATTGAGATTGATGCGACCAGGCTCACGGCAGAACGGAATCATATGATTGGGTGGTGCGAATTGGTGCCCTGACGTGACAGACATTGCAGGATTCATCTGCAATTCTGTGCTGACGAACGGGGAGGGTACCCGAATGAACTCCAGGATCCGATGGAACTCCGGCGCGAGTGGGTTACCCGTGCCGCCACCTGCTCCCACCGACCAGAAGAAGTTGAGCAGATGCGGATAGGGATCGTTCGCCACGTCTGGATCGCTCGGACCTGCCGCGGGGTTGGGTTGATACGGGTTCAGATTCGTAGCGGGATTCGTCCCATCCCGAGGCACTCGATAGTATTTGTAGTAGTTGTTCTGGTCATACGCCAGCAACCGGGACGACGGCAGCGCCGGGACGAGCAAGATCTCGAGCGGATTGCTGAACGGCCGATTGAGCCAGGTCAACCACGGGAATGGTCGGGGCGAATCGCCGTTATAAGGCGCCGGGCCAGGTCGCGGCGTCCCGAAGTATTCGCTCAAGTAACCCAGCGTGTGCTTGAGTTTGCGGTTGAATAGCCCGACCGTTACCGTTGTGGGATCATCGACGACGGGTTTGCCCGTTGGCTCTTGCTTCCAGAGGATGAAATCGCGATTCGTCTCTGGGATCGTATTCGTGTTCGCATCCAGTACGTCGTCGTTCCGTTCACCGCGTTGCCGGGTATGGAACATAATGTCTCCGGGGTCCAGTGGCTGCGTACCATCCTGGGAGAAATCTTCGACATCTGTGCGACTGTTGAAACACGTTAGATCGACCGGTTCCGAATCAACGGTGCGATATGGGTTGAGCAACGGATCGTATGGCTCCAGCGGATTGGCCAGTCGTTGCAGATGAATAACACGGTAGCCCGTCTTGGTTATGTTCCTACCAAAGAGTTCATTCCAGGTCTCGCCAGTTTGCAGGTCAGTCCGCTGGGCGTCCAGCGGCTGGTCGATCGCTTGCGGCGTATTGGAAGCCTCATACCGCCCGGTGGCCGGATTATAGACAATAGCGTTGCCTCCACTATCTGTCTCTCCTGCCTCCAGCGCATCATAGCCACTGGTGGGTTCGGAGACGCTCAGCCGCATTTCTTTGTCCTGCTGAACTCCCGGCGGCAAAGCCACCGAAACATATCCGCGGTCGATGCGGATCCCCACTGGCGGCTTAATCCCGGCCGGTGGCGTGTCCAGGTTTTTATCGACAATGACCTGATTGGGCAAAATGCGGATATAACGATCCTGGTTGGGATTGCCTTGCTGTGCCTGAAAACCAATGTACGTGATGTCCCCATCCGGTTGGCCTGCCGGGCCGATCACCGCGTATTGGCCGGGGAGAATCTTTCCGATCTCTGAATAGTAAGTATTGTTAGGATAGTAGCTGACATCGATAGTTCCCTCTTCAGGAAATCCCGTTCCCGGTCGCGGGACAAAATATACCGCCCGTTCGATGGCCGGGCGCTTCGTGGGATCGGGATCATCAGGGTCTTTGATCAGGCCCGGACGATCGGCATCGGGTTCTGCTCGTGTGATGACGATTCGCCAAATGGGCTGCCCCTGTGGGTTTGTCTTTGCCAAATCCACGCCCGGCTGACCAGCGGGTTGTGTCTTATTCGGATCATCAAATTCTTCCGCCGCTGGTTCGTTCTCAAACCACGGATTGTAGAGTTCCACGAAAAGCGATCCCTGGGGTCGGTAAGCCTGATCAAGATCCCGGATTTGATCGCCCTGTTCCTCTTCCTTGGGTTCAGTCCCTGTGGGGTACGCATAACCAAAATCTGGCAGGTCTTCCGTGCGGCGGTCATGGAAGGCCAGTGTTTCGCTGATCAGCAATTCAGGCCGCTCGCATCCCCAAACGGTATGGGCGAGGTCATTAACAGGATTCCAACCGTCGAACGGGTTCTCATCGAACACAAACCGCGTCATGATCGAGTCGCGGTCGCGGAAATCCACGACATTGACGGCCCACTGGGCAAGCATGCGGGCCGTATTTGTTCGGGAGGTCGTAATTGTGTCCAGGTAACCGAGATCGGCCACGGCCATCATGAGGACGTAAAGATGCCGGGCCAGCGTTTGACGCGGATCCTCCAGGGAACCCGCTGTACCGTTAGAATCGTAATCGAATTTCACAGTTGGCCCGGGACCAGAGGCCGTCTGATAGGCCCATGAATCCAACCCCCCCAGCGCTTCTGCCGCTTCTGCGGGATCATCCACAACGCGATTCGTATTGTTATCAAGTCCATCACCCAGCGGACGATTGATATCCAATCGCAATCCTGCCGCCACATCGGGCGAAAGAAGCAAACGCCATTCCTGCGGGTTAGTCACCGTAAACCGCTGCGCAATGTGCTGAAGCAGTCCACCCGCACTGTCGCGCCAGCGCTTGCTCCCAGCCATGGACGGTGACGGGACATCCCAGCTTTCCGTCGTGATCAGATGCCTAACCCGGACAATTTCTGGAATGAGCAGTTTCAGACGCTTCGGCAGGTCCCCGGTGTTGGCGTCAAATGGGCGAAGGGCCGCCTCCAACTCCGCCGGGGAAAACGGCTCGTCAATGGCGTCCGGACGTCCCGAAAGCACAAAGTGTCTGCTCCGCCGTCGTGTGAGATCAATCTTGTAAGGGCTATCCGTGGCTGCAACTCCCCACATTGCCTGCGGCTGAAGCCAGATCGGTCGCCCGCGCAAATCAAGCCCCACCGACATAAGACCCAGCATGTCCGGCGGACTCCCGTAAATCGTCGGATTGCCAGGTCCGAAAGGTTGCGGCAGATTGGATCGCCAGTCGGCGGGATATGTGAAGAACTTGTTGACAAACAGGGGATCGGGTGTTCCCGCCAGGCCTGGAGCAGGAAGCGGTGGCGGCGGAGCCAACCATCGAAATCGTTCGCCATAACGCCCTGCCAAAGGGCCAAGTGCCGGATCGTTCCGACCAATCAACAACTGAGCGTACCGCTGCTGCCACACGCCGGGGGAACCCGCGCTGCCGGTCAGGATTTGAAACAGCGGTCCAAGATTGACTTCCGCCGGGCCGAAGCCCAGTCCCCGGAACCAGTGACGGATCGCCTCCGGTGGGACCGAAGGAAACAGTGTGGTGTCGCCATCCGGGAATGTGTCGGTGTTCGCATCGTTCCCCGCCGCTAAAAGCCAATTCAAAGCCGGATACACACTATCCGTCGTCGTCACATCTGGCTGGTAATAGCGGACATCCGTCTGGAGGAGCGAGCCATGGGCGTTGAGATTCCATCGCCCATCGAGGTCCACACAGAGGATCGCCGCCAGTGGTTTGTAGCGTCGGCCGTCGGGGAGTTGCCGCACGGGCAAACCCACATCCACCCAGATGCTATCCGGCACACCGTCGCCGTCGTTATCGACGTCCCACGTCCAGAGGTTGGGAGTGTCACTCACCAGCGTCGTACCCGTGAACCCCAGCCCCGGCTGATAGAGCGGATTCGTCCCGTCGAAGTCGGGGTGAAGACTCCGCAGCGGTCGGAGGATAAACTTCCGCTCGAAGAGGCTGACCTCCCGTCGAAGCTGAGGATCAGGAATCGTCTGTGGCTGGAGGAGAAACTGGAACCGCTGGGCCGGATCACTCACCGATCCCCAGTTGATCGCGTTTCCAAAAATCGCCTGATTAAACCAGTACGCGATAAGTGCGACGCGATGGTAAGAGGGTTCCGGGACGACGACTTCTCCGGTCGTGGGGTCCTGAATCACCATCGCCATCGCCATGTTCTGATAATCCGGGGCGTCGTAGTCTTCGTTGGCCAGCAGGGGGCGAGCCGTCGGGTCGTCCGCCGTTCCGGGAATGCGATCATTTCCCGCAAAGTAATTGAGAAAATCCATGCTCACGGGATGAGGGAGCAAAGCCAGTGGTCGCCCCTGGGAATCGGCAGCACGCAGTTGATCACTGCCATCAAAACCGATTCCTGTACCGGAAAACGGTCGTCCATTGAGGACGAAACCAATGGACTGGCCACTGCTCAAAGCGTTATTCACCGAAGCTAGGGGAACCGATTCCGGGGCCACAACGTGCAACAGGTTCGCCACGGGATCGAAAGCGACCACGCGGCTGCTGATCCCGGCCAGCGGGGGATGGAGAAACGTGATGACTGAGCCAACCCAGATCTGCGGATTGCCGAAACTCGGGACAAAGGCCCAGAGTTGCCCACCGGCCACGGCCTGCACCGGAACATTGTTCGGAATCACGCCGGTCACAAACCGTTCACCGTACATGTCCTCCAAGAGGCTGTGGCACCAGATCGAGGATCGCGGGTCATTCGTTCCGCGGAGAACCTGCATCGCCACCTGCATGACGGTCTGATCTGGTGGGTCGTACTGCTCCTGGAAGCGTTTGGCGGCTTCGGCCCCGCGCCGTGTGTGGCCAGTCAGAACAACGTAGGCCAGAACGATCAAGCCAAAGACCGAGAGCAACGCCAGGACCAGCAGAAGGACAACACCTTTCCGCGATGGAGCGTTCCTTCGGATCATCATGTTTTCACCTTACCAACTTTCTTGCCGCCGCTCTCTTGCCCAATGTGCGGCGGCAATCGTTATTCTCTTACCTGCCTGGACAAGCACCACAGTGCGCCACACAATTCCCAAAGCGCCCCGCCCCCGAATCCTATCGAATGGGGAAGGACCAGCGCGAAAACGCCTCGGTTCCCATCACCTGGGTGTAAATACCGTAAACATTTGTGCACAGAATGGCCTGGGCCTCCAAGGCGATTCCGTCGCCATCGGTATCGGTTTGCGCACACCAGCCCGGATTCCAATCTGGCCCCGCGACCGTGATTTCCCTCTGGTACAACGTGCCGGCTTGTGCAAGTTCACTGGCTGCGATCACGCGATACCACATGAACACGTTCTGAAATTGCGGAGGGTTGGCGCTGACCTGCGCCCTTCCTGCCAAGAGGATGTACCGACCCTCAGGGACGCTGAGGTATTCATCGGCATCACGGCTTCCCACAACCGTCGCAGGCACGGAAAGCCGTAGGTCAGTCCCCCCCAGGAAATTGGCAATGGCAACACGTTCACCCGGAATATCCGCCGTGGGATCGTCTCGCCACAGCATGTTGCGATTGCGGAAGACAACAACAGAGACGAGATACTTCTGCTGGCTTTCCCCAAGCCCCGGTACCTGCGGCACAACGGTCACCATCCAGGAGTACATCCCCTGATAATCGGGATAGAGCGGGTTTCCCGCCCCCGTGTCGCCGGGAACCGTTGGGATGGGAAGCGTTGCCCCGGTGTCTGTTCGGAAAACCAACCGTGGTCGCGATAACGTCGCTGCATCATAAACCAGATCGTCCTCGGCGACAAACAATCGTTCCCAAAGTCGCCGATTGCTCAGCACAAGTTGCGGCTGATTCGGATTGGGGGCGATGTTCAAAGACACACGCCGCATGCTCAACACCGTTGTGTCGTAGGGAAAACGTGCCAAATCCGTTAACGGCACGCCTTGTGTCACCATAGCAGAGATATAAAGAGGATCGATGCAGAAAGCCTCACCTGAGGGAAGAGCCACATCCCGATTGGCGATCACCTGTGTGCCATCGACATTCATCCATCGCGTGGCATCCAGCATTTCGCGGGTGCGAACCTCCGCCAGAGCGTTTCGACCAACGCTGGCCACGCGGTCGGCCACCATGGCACGGAGGGCCGAGGCATTGCCAATCACCACCACCGCGGCAATCCCCAGCATTCCCACCGTGAGGATAAACATGGCAATGAGCACCTCCAGCAAGCTGAAGGCCGCTCGACCGCCAGAATGCGTCGGTGGCAGCAAACCAATCGCCGAATAAAATGGGCGGGTCGGACTGTTCACCTCAACGTCCTCCTACGCCTTTCATCAGTCGGGCATCATTGCGAGAGATATACAAATCGGAAGGCACCTTGACGTTGGTTCCCGGCAAAGCCCCATCGCCGCTGAGGGGTGCAACAACTGCCAAACCCGTGTTGGGATTCACCACCAGCCAGAAATTCGTCAGGTCCTGCCAGTTATACAGGCCATCATCGGCCAGCGACTGCCCCCTCGGAGTGGAAGCCACGGCGGGCATGCGTTCCCATCGACCGATGAGAAAATAAATGGGTTCCGTCACCGCAGCCTGGTTTCGCTCATAAATGACCCGCGATACACGACCCTCCGGGGAAAAGAGAATCATGACCGGCGTCGGATCTTCGATCACGTTCGCCGTGGATGGGTCGTGATCCACAGGAATAAAAGCTGGCGGCGCCCCCTGAAGGGCCATACTGTCTGTGCCGGACGAAGCAAGGTCAATGACGGTTCCCGAGGGCAATCGCACCGGCATCGCCCCGGACGGTTCCGGACGGCGATGAATCTGGAACGCCACAGGCCGAGAACCTATCCCGTTGTTGGTCGGGGGGAACGGCGCACTGGGATTGGCCGTGACGGGCCACGGAGTATCGGCCGGGTCAGCCAATTCCACCAGGAGGACTGCCACGGTTGTCCCCCCCACATTGAAACTCGGATCGCCGATCTTGTTGTCCGAATCGGAATCCGCGGAGCCGTCGCCATTTTGGTCCAGCCCAAGAACACGGTACCGAACGCCCTGCGACTCGAAGGTGATGAAATCACCCACCGTGACGGGCAACGTTTGCGTCAACATACTGACGACTTCGCTGACATTGAACTGGACCTGATAAAGCAGCGATGTCCCTAATCGTCGTACCCGTGCCTTCGCCCCCAGGGTGTCGCCGGCGTATGGCGGCGGTTCTTCGACAATCTTCAGCGTGATGCAAGCCTCGGGTTGGGAGGCCAGTCGTTCCAGGGCGACACCCACCGGGCGGCCCGTTTCCATGGCTCGACTGCGGGCCGCATAGAAGAACCCAGACACCGTGCGCGAGGCTTCACGAATCCGCCGTTGCTCCATCATGGGGCGCAAACGCGGGACCATGACGGCCAGGAGTATCAGCATGATGGTCACGACGACGAGCACTTCCAGAAGGGTCACGCCCTTTCGAACGGACCGCAGACCGGGCCTCGTCATCGTTGCAAGCCACCCGAATGTCATGGCATCGTCTCCGCACGATGATTATGGATATTGTCGAAATGCGTATTGAACTCCGCGTGACTCGACAGGACCGGCGCGCCCACAGAAGTCGAATACCACTGGTCCCAGTTGGCGAAATAACCAAGCTGCCCCTGCAAATCGATTCCAAACAAACCATCGGGACCAGCCGAGTAAATCAGCGGCACCACCCGCCAGGCCGTCGGATCGACACGCAAAGGATCGAACGGATCATGATCCTCCGCCTTGACTTCCGGCAGTGCGTTTGGCGGCAACTGGATGTCAGAATCAGGAAAGGCCACCGGACAACGAATGAAGTAAATCGGACGCCCCCAGCCGTCGATAAATTCGAGGTATCCATCCCCGTCGGTGTCGGCGATTTCATTATCTGCGAATAACTCGCGACTTCCCGGGGTTCCTTCAGTAACAATCAGGTAAAGCAACTCGGCGGGAGATTGGTCGCCACTCGGCATGGCTTGAACAAAACGACGAAAATAACGACGGGCCAGCGCCGTTCGCCGCAAGGTCCGGGTCACCGGCTGACCATTCGGCAACGTCAATGTCAATGTGATCGGTAAGTTCTCATCCGCGGCCACCGGGTTGCTTGGATCACTCGCTGGCCAGGCCACATCGCTCAAACGATCCGGCATTTCCCAGGCCATAATGCAGCGAATCGCCCAAAGGCGAAATCTTGCCGCAATGAGGGGCGGCAAACCGCGGGTATCGACGGGGACCCGCCGTGTCCGGTAGCCGTCGTATTGCGCCATGACGATTTGATTGATCTTGCTGATGGTCGATTTTGTTTTGGCGACACGTCCCTGTTCCCTCACCCGGCCGATCGCTCCCCAGGCAATCGTCATCAAGATCGATATGATGGCGATGGTCACGAGAAGCTCCGTGAGGGTGAACGAGCGGCGTCTCGTCGCAAGCGTCTTTTCAACCCAAATGTGCCGGATCATTCGATTTCGCTCTCCAGCCTGGAAGCAAAATTGGTGATGTTGTCGTAGTCACCGCCATCCGCAGAGAAGCCCTGTCCGGAAATGCTGAAACGGAATAGCACCACATTCCCCCCGGCGTCACGGCTGTTTCCAAACACCCCATCCAAGCCCGGATGGATGATTTGAAAGCTCTCCGGATTCCGCCACAGCCGTTTGCTAGCTGGCAACGAGGGATTGGGTGGCGCCCCGCCCTGCGGATTCCCGTCGAGGTATGGCACAGCGATGTTGCTTCGATTGGCTTTGGGGTCTGGGTCTGCATCGTCGAAATGCACATAGCTCATGGGTACGAAAGCGCCGCCGGCAATCAGACCGTATTCGAATCGACCGCTGGTCGGATCCCGCTGTGCCCGGAAGTACACGACTGGTGAACTTGTCGGCCCATCGGCATAGTAGCGTAAAACCCCCACCGAATCGTTGGCAATTTTCTTTGGGTCGAACTCGAACATTGGCCCGGTGCGAGGTCGCCCGTATTGGAAGGGGTGCTCTTCATCGGCAAAGAAGCCCGCGGGCTGGTAAACACCGCCTGCTGCTGGCGGTTCTTCGGGCAAACCACCGAGCCAGAACACCAGGGCCGAGGCAGGATCCAGCTTGTTGGGATCCAGCCCCAGGGCGGTCAAATCGGCCGCAAACTGGACGACCGGATCCGCCCCCGCCGCATATTTGGGCCAGCGCTTGCGAAGATGACGCCGCAGGTCCTGCTGGGCCTTTTGCTGAAGAGCCGCGTTTGAATCGTTAAGCCCCCAGAAATCCGGCGGGAATTCGCCGAACTGGTTCTTGTACTCCATGAGCGCTGCTTCCATCTGCTTGACCTGGGAGTAGATCGCGGCTTCTCTGGCCCTGGCCCGCGCATAAATCGTTGCCGCTGAGATGAGCGCGGCCAAAATGCCAATGATGACGATGACCGTCAGCATTTCGACCAGTGTGAAACCCAACCGACCACCTGTGACCCCTATCCGGTGATCGTTCCCAATCGTGTGATCGCGTTTCATAGGGCATCCCCCAAATCGACGTTGAGCCTTGCTCGGTCTATTGAATTCTAAAGTTATCCTCGCACCACGATTGATTTTGCCACGCGATCGGCTTCTGCAAACGTCGTCAAGACGAATAGCACAATCGCGCACAATAATTCTCCCATGTGTGACCGAAAATCTGGTTGACCGGCCAAAGGATATCGTCTCCTGTCGTGGAACACCATCTTGTGGGCGGAAGTGTTATCCTTGCGCCCATCTGTTTGGTGTGCCCCTTGCCCGGAGGCACCCCTGCCGGCCCGTGTTGAGACTAGCTTCGTTAACCGCCCGCTGTCTCTTGCCGCCATATCACCCGGACAGTTTCTGGATCAGGGCGATCAGCGGTAGGAACAGGGCGACCACGATGAAGCCGACCATCACACCCAACACAATGATCAGGATCGGTTCAAACAAACTCAAAAGGCTTTCTGTGATAATCGCCACTTCCTCATCGTAGTTGTCGGCGATCTTGTACAACATTGTGTCGAGTTCACCCGTCTCCTCGCCGACATCCACCATGTTGATCGCGATATCTTCGATGATGGGGTTATTCCACCGCGTCAAATACAACAAAAGACCGATCGGTCCTCCCAGGAAGAAGAAGAACCACCAGGCGGTCATTGGATGGAACCCCGGTCGAGAATTATCCTTCAATGGCTTGGCGATCGTTTCACCTTCCCGAATCGCATCAAGGACCCGCTGATAGAGCCGCTCGAAAACGGCGTTCGTGGACGTATCCCGCGTGATGGTCAGGGCTTCCAGAATCGGCACACCGCTGGCCACCAGGGTCCCCAACGTTCGTGTGGTTCGGGCCAAAATGTTCTTCTCCACCAACTGCCCGAAAATAGGCAACTTGAGTTTGAACAAGTCCAGACCGAACCGCCCATAGGGGAAGACCGTCGTCAATTTAACGAAGAGCCAGATTCCCAGCGGAATGCCCGGCAATAAGAACCACCAATGAATAACCGTTTGCGATACCGTGATAAGGATTTGCGTGGGAACGGGTAAATCCGTCTCAAATTCTTCGAAGATCTTTTGGAACTGGGGCACGATCTTGATCATGATGAAGGTCAAGATCAAGCAGGCGAACACAATGACGGCGATCGGGTAAACCAGGGCGCCTTTCACCTTTCGCCGCAACCAGAGGGCACGCTCCTGGAACTCCGCCAGACGCCGGAGAATAACTTCCAGAGCACCACCGGCTTCACCGGCTTTGACCATGTTGACGTAAAGCCGGTCAAACGCCTTGGGTGACTTGGCCATGGCCTCAGACAACGTTGCCCCACCCTCGATTTCCTCAATCACATCAATCAGACAGTTCTTGAGGCTTCCAAACAGGGAAGGCTTGGCCTGAGCCTCCAGAATCTTCAAGCTCCGCAGAATCGGCAACCCTGCATCCTGAAGCACGGAAAGCTGCTTGGTGAAGGTCGTCAGGTTCTTGGCGTTGACTTTGCCAATCGAAAAGGTCTTGCGGCTCTTCGCCTTGGCCGCCTTCTCTTTCTTCTCCTTTTGGGGGGCGATCCGCGTGATGTAATAGCCCATCTGGCGGATCGTCTGTTCGGCTTCCTCCTGGGTTGCCGCTTCGATAATGTCCCGGATCTCTTGTCCGGTAGCGTCCATAGCTTCGAATTGGAATTTGGGCATGGCCTGCTCCTCACTCCACTCAGGCTCAGGCAACCACGATCAGTCGGTCGCGCCGGCGCCAGCTACTGCTGTTTCTAATTCAATCTGTCCACCCACCGCTGTCAATTATTACCGACCGCGGAGGACAGGTCGCTAAAAATCACGCCTCGATCGTTGTCTCGCGGACAACTTCCTCCACCGTGGTCACGCCTTCGTAGATTTTTTCCAAACCAGCCTGACGCAAGGTCTTCATCCCGGCCCGCTGGGCTGCGTCACGAAGCTCTTCCGTCGAGGCGCCCCGGTGGATCAATTCCCGAATCTCATCCGTGATCGGCATGAACTCGAAAATCCCGGTCCGTCCCTTAAAGCCTGTGTTGTTGCAAGCCGCACAACCCCGACCTCGGTAGAAGGTCTTACCCACCACATCGTCGGGTGTCATTTCCAGATCGGCCAGGGCTTCTGTGCTGGGCACCGTCAACTCCCGGCAGTTCTGGCAAATCTTGCGGACCAACCGTTGGGCCAGGATCGCCTCCAAAGTCGCTGTGATGAGGAATGGCGGCACCCCCATGTCGCGGAGCCGGGCAATGGAACTCGGGGCGTCATTCGTGTGAAGCGTGCTGAACACCAGGTGTCCCGTCAGGGCCGCTTGCACCGCAATCTCCGCCGTTTCCAGGTCCCGAATCTCTCCCACCAGGATGATGTCCGGGTCGTGTCGCAAGATGGCCCGCAACACATTGGCGAACGTGTTCCCAATATCCGGATCGATGGGGATCTGGACCAGGCCATCGATCGTGTACTCGACGGGGTCCTCGGTCGTGATGATCTTATCCTCGATGTTATTCAACTCGTTCAGGGCCGCATACAGCGTGGTCGTTTTCCCTGATCCCGTTGGCCCCGTGACCAACACAATCCCATGGGGGCGGTGAATCACATCCCGGAAGTGAGCCAGGGTCGTCGGGTCCATACCGACCTGGTTAAGGTCCAGCATGACCACCGACTTATCGAGAACCCGCAAGACGCAGCTTTCCCCGAACATCGTGGGAAGCACGCTGACCCGCAGGTCCACCGGGTGTCCCCCCACCGTCAGCCGGATCTTTCCATCCTGAGGAAGCCGCCGCTCGGCAATATCCAGATTGGCCATGACTTTGATTCGCGTCGTAATGGCGAAGGCCAGGTGACGCGGAGGCGGCACCATTTCGTACAGCACGCCGTCCGAACGAATACGGATCCGGAACTCATTTTCGAACGGCTCAAAATGGAGGTCGCTGGCGTGCTCCTTAATCCCCATCAAAAGGACCATGTTGAGGAGCCGTCGCACCGGGGCGCTCTCAGCCAGGGCCTCAACGCTGCTCAAATCCACAGGACCTTCGGATTCCAATGCCTGGGCCGCCTTGGCCAGTTCCTCGTCCTTCTCCAGATCATCGATGATCTTCTCGACGCTTTCCGTCCCGGAATAGTACCGCTGAAGGGCCTGGTTGATCTGGCGCTCTGTGGTGACGACCGGGCGGATATCGTACCCGAGGAAGGATCGCAACTCATCGACCACCGAGAGCTTCTGAGGCTCGCACATCGCGATCGTGAGCGTATTATCGTGGAAGGAAATGGGGATAATCTTGTAGAGCTGAGCCATCGGCTCGGTGATCCGGCTCAGGACCTCCGGCGAAATGACCAACTCATTCAGCTGCACGACCTGAAGGTTAAACTGCTCGGCAAGGGCCTGGGCTAATTGGTCGTCATTGATCAAACCCATCCGAATCGCAATCTGGCCGAGAAGTTCGCCTTTGTGCTGTTTTTGCTCTTCCAGCACCATCTCCAGTTGCGACTCTGTGATGAAACCCAGGTCAACCAGAATCTGTCCGATACGACGAAGAGCCATCCGCGCGTTCCCGTTCTTGTGATCTCAAATCTCGTGTGTTTTTCCCGCGCTTTCTATCATACTCAGATTATCAGCTTGTCCCAAGTCGCCAAATTACCGGCGTTGCTCCTGAGCCATTTCTCGTTCCATTCGCTTTTGGGCTTCTTCCTGGTCTTCCAGGAGGCCTCGTTCGGCGGCTGCGATACGGGCGGCCAGTTCATCGGGGCTGTTCGCCCGCAACAGGACCTCTTTCTTCTCGCAGATTCCATCCCGCCACAATCGGAAGAGGTGATCATCCAGAAGTTGCATCCCCAGTTTGTGGCCGGTTTGAATAGCCGAGTTGATTCGGAACACCTTGTTTTCTCGAATCAGGTTGGAAATGGCCGGGGTCACCACCAGCATTTCGTAGGCTGCCACACGTCCACCCCCAATACGCGGCAGCAATTGTTGCGACAAAACGCCAATCAACGAAACCGAGAGCTGCGTTCGGATTTGCTCTTGCTGGTTGGTAGGAAACACGTCGATGATACGGTTGACCGTACCCTGTGCCCCGGTGGTGTGCAATGTCCCGAACACGATGTGCCCCGTTTCAGCTGCCGTGATGGCGGCCTCGATCGTTTCCAGGTCACGCATTTCACCGACGAGGATGATATCCGGGTCCTGCCGCAAGGCACGACGGATTGCTTCGGCGAAACTCGGCACATCGACCCCGATTTCCCGTTGGTTGACAGTGCACCGCTTGTGTTTGTGATAAAACTCGATGGGGTCCTCAATCGTGATGATGTGGTGATCGCAATTGTCATTGAGGTAATCAATAGCGGCAGCCAGCGTCGTCGTTTTTCCGGACCCGGTCGGACCGGTGACAAGGATCAGACCTCTGGGCCGCATGATGATCTCTTTGAAAACCGGCGGCGTTCCCAGTTCATCGAAGTTCATGAGCCGGTTGGGGATTTGTCGCAGCACCATCCCCACATAGCCTTTTTGCTTGAAGACGGACACGCGGAAACGGCACTTGTCCCCGAACGCGAACCCGAAGTCTGATCCCCCGACTTCCTGAAGCTCACGCTGGCAACGTTCCGGCGTGATGCTTTTCATCAGGCCGACCGTGTCTTCCGGCTCCAAAACCTTGGTCTCAAGGCGAACCATCCTGCCGTCGATCCGCAGGGCCGGCGGCTGCCCCACCGAGATGTGCAAGTCGCTTGCCTTTCTGGCAACAACCGTGTTCAGCAATTTGTCAATTTGTAACTGTGACATATTTCTCCATCCAAACCCCAGTTCGAGACCAGTAAATCACAACCGACCGCTTATTCTCCAGATTGTTTCCACCCCTGCACTATTATCAGGTCACACACCGGACCATATCGCTAAACATTCCCATTGGGTACCAAAACGAGGCAACCATCCTATTCCCAACGGAGCCGCCAAGGCTCTTCCCCAGGCGGCATAGTGAATGGCACGACCTCAACGGAGTTCTTCCTCCGGTCGGGCAACCGACAGCAACTCTTCGAGCGTCGTCTTCCCACGGAGAACCTTCTGCAATCCATCCATGTAGAGTGTCCGCATCCCTTCCTGAACAGCGACCCGACGAATATCAGCCACCGGCGCCTGCCGGAAGGTCATTTCGCGGATTTTCGGCGACATCAACATCAACTCGAAAATACCCATCCGCCCGCGATATCCCGTCCCGTTGCAACGGCTGCATCCTTTACCACGATAGAATGTTGCGGCAGCCGCCATTTCGGGGGTGACCCCGGCCATGTCCATGACCGCCTCGCTGGGCTGGTACGGCTGCTTACACTGCTCGCAGACCACCCGGACGAGCCGCTGCGCCATGATGGCCACAACGCTGCTTGCCACCAGATAGGAGGGAACACCCATATCGACCAGACGTGTAATAGAACTGGGCGCATCGTTCGTATGTAGCGTACTAAAAACGAGGTGTCCAGTCAAAGATGCCTGAATTCCCATCTGGGCAGTCTCAAGGTCTCGCATCTCGCCCACAAGGATGACGTTTGGGGCCTGACGCAGCATCGCGCGAATGACCCTCGCAAAATCCAGCCCAATCTCGTGGCGAATTTCAACCTGATTGATCCCCGGAAGGTAGTACTCAACAGGGTCCTCTGCGGTGATAATCTTTCGATCCGGGGTGTTCAGCTCATTGAGCGCCGCGTACAGAGTTGTCGTCTTCCCCGAACCCGTCGGTCCAGTCACCAGGATAATCCCGTTTGGCCGCTTGATCAGTTGGCGGAACTTCTGATAGTCTTCTTCCGAGAAACCCAACTGCCGCAAGCCAATCTTGATGTTGTCCTTATCCAGAATCCGCATGACGACGGCCTGCCCCCAGTTACTGGGGAGAATACTCACCCGAAGGTCGAGTTGCTTTTCCCCGATGTTCATCTTGATTCGCCCGTCTTGAGGCCGACGCCGTTCCGCGATGTCCATCCGGGCCAAAATCTTGATACGGGAAAGGATTGCCCCCAACAACCGGCGGGGGGCATTATCCCGCTCAATCAGGTAGCCGTCAATTCGGTAACGAATGCGGACGCGGTCTTCAAATGGCTCGATATGAATGTCCGACGCCCGCAACTGGACAGCTTCCGAAATGATCAAATGGACCAGCCGAACAACGGGGGCGCTGCTTTCATCGCCCTCCTGGATGCTGCCCATATCGGTTTCGACCTGGGTGAAATCGATGGCGGTATCCGTCACTTCGTTCAACACCGAGTCCTGGCTTTCTCCTGAGGTCTGCCCGTAATAACGGTTGATCGCCTCCAGGATGGCTTCGCGCGGCGCCAGACAGATTTCGATGCGTCGATTCAGAATGAAGCGGAGCTTGTCAAACGTCGCAAAGTCATCTGGGTCACAGACCGCCACCCGGAGTTGCCCATCATCCTCTGCCAGGGGGATGACGACGTTTTCGCGGGCAACCGACTCCGGCACCAGTTCCACGACGTTAGGCGCGATCGAAAGCCTGGTCAGATCGACGTATTCCAGGCCATGCTGCTCCGCCATGACCTGCATGACATCTTCGCCCGTCGCATAGCCCAAACGTACCAGAGCGTCCGGAAGCTTCATCCCAGATTGGGCGGCCAACTGCTTGGCCTCTTCCAATTGATCCGGGCTAACAATGCCCTTCTGGACGAGAAGATCGGTGTAATCGAGACGGCGTTTGACGGCCATGGAATCCGCCTCCCATAAATGGACAAGGGATCCTTATCAGCTCACCCGTGAGGTCTTACCCAATCCCCGTGATGCCCCAACTCATCGGGTACCACATAGGATTACCGCTAAATCTTAAGGACATTAACAAATGTTCCCAATTCCACAGTACCCCTGGTCATGTCACCTGTCAACAACGGACGTTGACAGAACTCATCTTTTTTCTGATAATCCGCCACCTTCGTAAAGCCGAACGGTTTTCCGTCGGACGACCAGCGGAACTCCCATTGTGCAACAACCGGCATGTCATCATCCTTCAGCGACGCATCCTAAACGGCGGGCACGGCGAAGGAACCTCGTACCGTCCCCCTCGACGCTCGGTCCGCGCGCACAAGAAAGGACGCAACAATCCCTGCGAAAACTCTGGTTTATTGTGGCGGTCCTTGCCGTTTATCTTTGGCCAGCCTTTTCGATGGCTCAAGATATCAAAGCTCCCGAAGCCAGGATCCAGTTCGAGGAAAAGCTTGTACCGCCCTGGCCGGATGAGTCGCCCCTGATCGAAGGCCCCATCCTTACCGCGCCGGAAATCGAGACGCCAACCAGGACGAGTTGGGTTTGGGTAACCGGTCAGCAAGTGGAGGAACCTGCTCAATCTTCAACTCCACCGTTTGAGGGCCTCGTTAATAGCGAGACGCCCTTCGTCTATCCAGAACCGGAAGGGAAGACCGAAGGCCTTCTGATTCCCGAGGATCAGGTGTTTACCCCAGATGCTGCGGTCTCTCAGAGGTCTGGCAATAGCGCTGCTCGCACAACCATCTGCTGTCCGAGCGGCACGTGTTGTCCTCGACAGGGAATCATCCGCGGCTTGTTTTCCGACCTGAGAAATGCGGGCCGATGGCAGCGGTGGAGCGACGAGCCGGGAAGTGCCGGTGTCTTTCTCGGCTATGGATGGGGAACGGAGCTTGTTAACAACTGGCTTGAGGAGCGAGACGGCCTTTGGGGTGGGTTGCGTCTGGGCTGGGATTGTTCGGAGCAATACGGCATCGAAACACGGCTTTCCTTTGGAAGCCTGGACCTCTGGGACCATCCCAACGCGGTTGCGGCAGCGACAGGTCCAGGCCCCCGGGACCGGTGGGTTCGCCCGGTGGAATGGGATGTGGTGCTTATGTACTATCCCACCGAAAATGATCCCTGGCGTCCGTACGTATTCTGGGGCGTGGGATTAACGCGCGTTGATTTTGCTGACTATGTCGGCACAAGTTACGAAGGGACGTATTTCTCGATGCCCCTGGGCCTGGGTTTGAAGTTTCGCCCCAAATCCGGGCCTGTCATGCGATTCGAACTTGTCGATCAGATCGTTTTCCCGTCACGGTTCAACACGACTCATCACTTCGCCTTCACTGTGGGACTCGAAATGCACTTTGGCAAACGCCGAAAGATCTATTGGCCGTGGGAATGACACGGCCCAACCACCGGGCTTAACGGCACAACGAGTCACCATGGTGCAACTACGGATTGCCCGAACGAATATATTGGGCGATTATGTTGAATGAACACTGCAACGATGGTCGGGTCAATTCATGAATTGCCCCGACCTGTGAATTGCCCCGAGCGCCGATGGTCAAAGCGGTTTTTGCTGTGATCTTGTGAGCTGCTCTCAGCCAGTCAGAATTGGCGCGAGGGGGCGAAGGCTAAAGCCTTCGCCGAGAAAGCGGCGATGAATTGGCGCACTCCACATTTGGAGTGCGGGGCTTTAGCCCCGCTTTGGCG
>Ga0067045_1027730_pt1 | contig 66544 bp, 65 predicted proteins | sample TerdegcTABiofilm_FD_59184 | JGI IMG/M metagenome (GOLD analysis project Ga0067045, IMG submission 59184) | Combined Assembly of (Gp0054472, Gp0054536) Wastewater bioreactor microbial communities from Singapore -Terephthalate degrading...
CCTCGACGATCTGCTTCACGAAGACCAGTCCCAGACCTGACCCGCCGATCTTGGTGGTATAAAAGGGCGTGAAGATCTGTTCCACCACTTCGGGGGGCATGCCCCGGCCACTGTCTTGAACCGACAATCGGGACTGCTCCCCGGCCCGGCTGGTGCTGATTTTGATCTTGCCGCCCGGCGGAGTGGCCTCAACGGCGTTGCGGATGATGTGGGACAGGGCCACCCGCATGAGATGGGCGTTGATCTTTCCCAGAAGCGGTTCGGGCCAGAGGTTGAGATCCACGGTGATATTTTTCCCGGCAAATTCAACTCGCAAGGTCTCCACCGTAGCCTGTACCACCCGGTTGAGGTCCTCCTGTTCAAAAAAATACTCCCGTTTCTGAGCCAGGGATTCGAACCTGGCCACCATCTCCTCCATGCGCTTGGTCTCGGCGGCGATGGTATGGAGCCATTCCCGGGTGGGATCGTCGGGGGAGAGACGCCGCAGCAGCAGGCGGCTGAAGCCACCGATGACGCAGATGGGGTTGCGGATACCGTCGGCTACCCCCAGGGCCATCTCCGCCATGGTGCGCTCCATCACCATGGTCTCCAGGTCACGGTTGAGATTGAGGATATCCCGACTGACTGTCTCCAATTCGGCGTGATTGGCCGACATGCGACGATAGATGCGTTGGAAGTGATGGAAAAAGACGGTGACGCTGGCGATCAAGACAAATGTGAAGGTATTGAGGGCCCCGCTGAGGGGGGATAGGGCTTTCCAGACCTGGGGATAACCGGCTAGAATGAGAGCATGTTGGGCAATGTGACCGCTGGCCCGGGAGATGGCAAAGACGGCCAGGGCCGTGCTCAGCCAAAAAAGGAAGATCCACAGGGCATTTTCCGGTTCGTGCCGGAGTAGACGCCGGACAATAAGCAGACACCAGCCCGCCAGGATGATGACCAGGGCCGATCCCACCATGTCTACGATCACCGCTGGCAACAGCGACCACGTCATTGTTCCGGTAACTCCCCCTGTTGCCGCCAAAAAGCCCGCAACGCCTGCAAGAGCAGCCAGAAGGCCGGCACCAGCACCAGATGATCAAGCTTGGCCAGGTAAAAGATCAGGCCGTTGAGATCGGTGATATGCAGAGTGCGGCCCAGATGCCCGGCCTCCCGGCCGATGGCCCCGGGATCCAGATTTTCTTCGGCAAAGTGACCGATAAACGTCACCATATTCCAGACAGCAAAAAGGATGGCGGCCCAATACAGGCGGCTGAAACCCGGCTGATTTTTCAGCCCGCGGCGCCGGATCTGGAAGCAGACAAAGAGCATGGCGGCCCAAAAGACCAGATGGCCCATCTGATGGGCATACAGACCCTCGGGATCGCCATGGGTTTGGATGGCCCAGGCCCATTTGGGGCACAACACCAATGCCAGTCCCCAGGCCCGACTGACTACCTGCCGGCCGGTCTGGCCCACCTTTAACCCCCAACCACTCCCTGGGAAAATCATCGAGGCATCCTGAGCTGTTCAAGGACCATCGGGCGCTCCCGCCCGCTTTCGTGCCGCCGAACTTGCCCGCCGTCACCGGTGGTACCCGTTCAACCTGTCGGTCCACTCCCAAAGGGCCAGGTTCCGCCGAGACCCGGTGGCTTATCTGCTCATCGGCATCAGGGCCGGGATTCTTCAATACCTTTAAGAGATGACATACCCCAGCTCCCGCAGGGCCCGGGGATCCTTGCGCCAATTTTTCCAGACCTTGACCCACAACTCCAAGAAGACCTGGCAATCCAGGAGTTTTTCCAGGTCCTCCCGGGCCTCCTGGCCGATTTTTTTCAGCATACTGCCTTTTTTACCGATGATGATGGCCTTCTGGGAATCCCGCTCCACATAGATGACCGCTCTGATCTTTACCAGCCGGGGGCGCGCCTCTTCCTCGAAGGACTCAATCTGCACTGCCGCTGCATAGGGGATTTCCTGTGAAGTGTGGTGAAAAACCCGCTCCCGAATGAATTCCGCCGCCAGGAAACGCTCGGTTTTATCAGTCAAGAGATCAGGGGGATAAAGGGGCGGCGCCACGGGTAACCGCTGAATAATCTCCGCCAGCAGGTTGGTCAGACCATCGCCCAGGATTGCCGCCATGGGCACCACCGGGGCTTCGGGCCAAAGCCGGTGGTAAAAATCAATGAGGGGCAGGATCTGGGGACGGCTGATCAGATCGATCTTATTGATGGCTATGATAGTGGGTTTGGCCTCCCGGCGCAGATGGGCCAAAACGGCTTGCACCTCGGCTTCCCCGGTATCAGGGGTCACCAGCCAGACATTGACATCGGCATCCCGCAGGACGCTAAGAGCAGTCTGAAGGAGGCTCTCATGGAGCAGGCTTTTGGGATCGATGATCCCGGGGGTATCCAAAAACAGCACCTGGGCCTGGGGCAGGTTCAACACCCCCAGCAACCGGTGTCGCGTCGTCTGAGGTTTGGGGGAAGTAATGGCGATCTTGTCCGCTACCAGCCGGTTGAGGAGCGTGGATTTGCCCACATTGGGCGCCCCGACCAGGGCCACCAGACCGCATTTAAAGTCCGGTACCGCCGTTTCCCTCGCTTGCACCATCAGCAACACCTGCGCCAGACAATGGCTGGTTTAGATTTTTACCTTCGTAGCTCTGAAAATTAGGGACACCGCTCGCCATCACGAACTGGGTCAGAATGGCCGGCTTTAATGCCCACCCATGCCCCCCGGGGGACGTTCCCGTATGCTTGGGCTTCGCCGGCGATGACTGGATTGGAAAGATTGCCCACCAGATTACTGGATCCCGGCAGGAGACGCCCTGACCTGGGCCCTATTTACCACTCCTTATTTCTAGCATTACCCGAAAACTCTTTCTGAAGCAAGGGAAATCCTGGCCCAGCTTCTGAAGGGGCCAAGAGCTATCGGTAAAACTTAACCAAATTTATAAATATATAGAGATTATCTATTTGACAGATCGGCATTGTCTAGTTAAAAAAAATCATGGTCTTCCGAAATCTACAGGTCTATCCTTGGCCGTTTACTTGACCGGGGCGTCGTGCGGCTGCCGGGATCGAGTAGGCCCAGCTTTTATCCTCTCCGTTTTGCCGTTCGGTCTTCAATTCCCGCAGAGGCACGCCCTGGCGCCGTTGGCGGCAATCTAACCTGGTTAATTGCCATGACTTACAAAAGTCACTTGCGAACCATGAAAATACAGGTCGTTGCCATTGGCTACCCTGGGCGGGCACAGAGGCCCGCCCCACTAAAAGAAAAGCTCTTCCGAAAACTGGCAACCGGAAACCGATTTTTCTGACAACTATCAACTTTATTTTCTCGGTAATTGCTATGACTTACAAAAGTCTCCCGCGAACCATGAAAATTCAGGTCGTTGCCATTGGCTACCTTGGGCGGGCACAGAGGCCCGCCCCACTAAAAGAAAAGCTCTTCCGAAAACTGGCAACCGGAAACCGATTTTTCTGACAACTGGCAACTTTTTTCTTAGTAATTACCATTAGTTAAAACTCACCGCGGGCCATGAAAATAAAGTGGGCCAAAGGTGGGCAGTGCCCACCCTACAAGGCTGGCCGCCAGTCACTATGAACTATGAACCATGAACTATGAACTACGAACTTTATTTCCTGACTAACTTATGACAAACGAGACAAAAAAAACCCACCAGCCCTTAATGGCCCAGGTGCGGGCCGCGGGTTGAGCCGCCAAGATTCCTCCCGGTGAATTGGAGGAAATTCTGGCGACTCTGCCCCGGCAGCAGCACCCCGATTTATTGGTGGGCATGGAGACCGCCGACGATGCCGGGGTCTATCGTCTCAGCGATGAGATTGCCCTGATCCAGACGGTGGATTTTTTCACCCCCATCGTCAATGATCCCTATCTCTTCGGGCAGATCGCCGCGGCCAATGCCCTGAGCGACGTCTATGCCATGGGGGGCCGGCCCCTCACGGCCATGAATATCCTCTGTGTCTCCCTGAAGATGGTCGCCAAGGCGGACCTGGCGGCCATCCTGCGGGGCGGCCTGGACAAGGTCCATGAAGCCGGCGCCCTGTTGGTGGGGGGGCACAGCGTCGAGGACCAGGAGTTGAAATATGGCCTGTCGGTCACCGGCGTCGTCCATCCGGAGCGCCTCCTGACCAACGCCGGGGCGCAGGTGGGAGACAGGCTGATTCTGACCAAACCCCTGGGGACGGGGATATTGGCTACGGCCAGCAAAGGGGGGTTGGCCACGCCCGCAGCCGAGGCTGAGGCGGCGGAGGTGATGCGCACCCTCAACCGTATCCCCGCGGATGTCCTGGCTGCCGCTCAGATCCATGCAGCCACGGATATCACCGGCTTCGGCCTTTTCGGCCATGCCCTGGAGATGGCCAGGGGCTCCCGGGTGACCATGACCATCTCGGCGGGTCAGGTGCCCATGTTGCCGGCAGCCCTGGAGTTCGCCGCCATGGGGTTGATCCCGGCCGGCAGTTTTGCCAACCGGCGCTTCTGTGAACGCCACCTGCAGGTGGCCCCGGGCGTTGACCCCCTGCTCCTGGACCTCATGAGCGATGCCCAGACCAATGGCGGCCTGCTCCTGGCGGTGGCCGCCGAGGCCGCCCCGGACATCGTCCGCCGTTTCCAGGAGGAAGGGTTGACTGCCGCTGCCGTCATCGGCGAGGTAACCGGGCCGGGGCCGGGGGTGATCGTGGTGGCCCCGTGACAATCAGGGATGAGGAAAAAGGGATTAGGGAAAAGCATAATAATTTTTCGGAGTTATGGGGAGAGAACGTATGACTGCCAAAGGGAATTTTTTCGCCACCCGCACCGGCATGATCATAGTCGGCGCGGTGGTGGGGATTTTGGCGCCGGTATTGCAAAAATTGGGCAATCCCGGCAACATGGGCATCTGCGTAGCCTGTTTTGACCGGGATATCGCCGGCGGTGTCGGGCTACACCGGGCTGCGGTAGTGCAGTATATCCGACCGGAGATCATCGGCTTTGTCCTGGGGGCCATGGTGGCGGCCTTCATCTTCAAGGAGTTCCGCCCCCGGGCCGGGTCGGCGCCGGTGGTCCGCTTTTTCCTGGGCGTCTTTGCCATGATCGGCGCCCTGGTCTTCCTGGGCTGCCCCTGGCGGACCCTCTTCCGGCTGGCCGGGGGCGACGGCAACGCCATCTTTGGCCTGTTGGGGCTGGTGGCCGGGATTTATCTCGGCACCCTGTTTTTCAAGGCCGGGTATAATCTGGGCCGCACCCAGGTAACCTACTCCTCGGTGGGTTGGCTCCTGCCCCTGACTATGTTGGGGTTCCTCATCCTGATGTTCATCTTTCCGCAGATCCCCGACCAGGGGCAGAGCGGCATCCTCTTTTACAGCGTCAAGGGGCCCGGCTCCCAGCATGCGCCGCTGTTCATTTCCCTGGCCCTGGGGCTGGTGGTGGGCTTCATCTGCCAGCGCAGCCGTTTCTGCACCATGGGGGCCTTCCGGGATCTGATCCTCTTCCGCCAGATCCATCTTTTTTCCGGCATCGTGGCGCTACTGGTGGCGGCCTTTATCACCAATCTGATCTTGGGCCAATTTAAACCGGGTTTTGAGAATCAGCCGGTGGCCCATACCATGGAACTGTGGAACTTCGGCGGCATGTTGGTGGCCGGTCTGGCCTTTGCCCTGGCCGGGGGCTGTCCGGGCCGGCAGATCTTTCTGGCCGGGGAAGGTGACGGCGATGCTGCGGTCTTTGTCCTGGGCATGATCGTCGGCGCCGGCTTCGCCCACAACTTCCAGTTGGCCAGCACGCCTCAGGGTGTAGGCACCTACGGCATCGCCGCTACCATCATCGGCCTCATCGTCTGCCTGGGCATCGGCTTTACCATGCGGCAGCAGGCTTAAGGTAAAAAGGAGGTTCCCCCATGAGTGAGACTGTGGACGCCCGGGGCCTGTCCTGTCCCCAACCGGTGCTTTTGGCCCTGGAAGCCATGAAAAAATTGACCAAAGGTGAATTAATCGTTCTGGTGGATACCGACACCTCCAAGGAGAACGTCCTGCGGGCCGCGGCCAGTCAGGGGTGGCAAGAGGCCGGGGTGGACGAACAGCAAGGCGCCTACCAGATCAGGTTGAGGAAAGGTTAACGGTGGGCTGGCGGGATATTTTTCGACGCCAACCGGCCCCGGCCATGCCAGCGGCCATGGCTGTGGGGGCCGGCCTCCTGGTCTTTGAGAATACCAGCGAGGTCATCCGGGCCGAAAAGATCCTCAAAGAGGCCGGCTGGCAGGTCCGGGTTATGGGGCCACCGCCGGAAATTCAGAGGGGCTGCGATCTGGTCATTGAGTTTCCCCTGGTGGAAAAGCTGCGGGTTCTGCGGGTCCTGGCGGACCAGAAGCTGACGCCCCTGGAGATCGTCCCGGTCAACAGTCCGCTGCTGCAGCCGGTCAGTCTTTTCCAGACCAAGGATTTCGGCGACTATCTTATGGTCCGGGCCGCCAACATGAAATTGACTGTCCATAAGGCCAGCGGAGAGATTGTCAATGTCTCCGGCGGGGGCTGCCCGGATGTGCCCTATCTGGCCCAGGCGTTGGTGGGCCAGAATCTGGCCACAGCCCCGGCCCCCAAGGACCTGGGCCACACCCTCTGCGGCTACGCCCTGCAGTTGGCCTATGAGGAGATGCAGCGCCTGTGCTCGCCGTAATCGGCACTGTCCCGGACCAGGCCTTCTCTTTGGTGGCGGGGACGGCCGAACTGACCGGTGATCGGCTGCTCATCGCCGGGCAGACCTGCCCCATCCACCGGGGCACTCCGGCGCTCCTGGCCGCGGCCCTGGTCACGGCCCGGACCCTGGGCCAGCCCCCACCCCAGGCTTATCTGGTTGGCGATCTCGGACTGGGGGACGGCAGCCGGCAGCTCTATGCCTTTCTGGAAACCGAACTGCCCCAGCGGCAGTACCAGGTCCTGTGTTTTCATTACCTCCAGCCCGATGTGGACTGGCACAACCGGATCATGTTCGCCATCGAGGCCATGGCCTCCCGCCCCCTGCTGATTGCCGACGCCGGTTATATGTATGTGGCCAAGATGAGCGGTCAGGCCGGTGCGTATGATCTTTTCACCCCGGATATCGGCGAACTGGCCTTCCTGGCCGACGAGGAGGCGCCGCACCCCTTTTACACCCGGGGTTTTATCCTGCATGAAGAAAATCTGGCCCCGGACCTGATCCAGCGGGCTTATGCCTTTGACAATGCCGCCCGGTTCCTGCTAGTCAAGGGCAGGAACGACTATATTGCCTGCCGCCAGGGGATTCTGGCCACCGTCAGCGAACCCGAGGTGGCAGCTTTAGAGCCCATCGGCGGCACCGGTGATACGGTCACGGGGATTGCCGCCGCCTTGATCACCGCCGGGTATGACATCCCAACCGCGGCGCTGCTGGCCGCCCGGGCCAACCGCCTGGCCGGTCAGCTCGCCGATCCGACACCGGCTACGCAGGTAACAGCAATCATTTACCATCTTCCCAGGGCCCTGGCCGACATCCTGGCCCAAGCGTTGACGACCAATGAATAACGTAATTTCTCCCGATGCCAACGAATTGACGCCGCAGATGACCCTGTTGGAGATCATGTACCGCTGGCGGGCCAGCGAAACCGTTTTCCGGGCTTATGAAAGCCAGGCGGGGGTCTGCCTGCGCTGTCAGGCCCTCTTTGACAGCCTGGAGGAGGTGGCCCGGAAATACCGCCTGGATCTCCAGGCCCTGCTGCAGGATCTGCAACGCCTGATCCAGACCGCCCCCTCGGGAGCGAGCGAGGCCCCATGACCAACCTGAAATTGGCCTGTTGTAATTTTCTTCCGGATATCAGACGGCTGCGGGACTTCGCCCTGGAGTACGGGTTTACCGGGGTGGATTGGACCATCAGCGATCCTGATTTCCCCCTCCATCCCGCCGCCGCCCGGGAAATCCAACAGGTTGGCCAGGAGCTGCAGCCTCTGGAGGTCCGCTTCCATTGCGCCTTCCCCCAGACTGATTTGGGGGATGACGACCCGGGGCAGGCTGCCGCGGCTCTGCGTCTCTTCCAGGCCGTCTGCCGCCTGGTGGCGGCGGCCAATGGGCGCTACCTGACCATCCACATCGGCCTGGGCCGGGATTCCACCCTGGAACTGGGGTGGGAGCGCACCTTGACCAGACTCCGGGATCTGGTCCAGTTTGCCGCCAATGCCCGCCTCCGCCTCTGCCTGGAAAACCTGGCCTGGGGCTGGACCAGCCGGCCGGACCTGTATGAAAAACTGCTGCGCAAATCCGGGGTCTGGGCCACGCTGGACATCGGCCACGCCGCGGTCTGCCCGGCAGTGGTCAGCCAACAGTTCCGGCTGGCCGATTTCGTCCGGCCCCACCCGGAACGCTTCTGCAATGCCCACGTCTACCATGTGGAAACCGAGGCCGGGCATCTGCCGCCCCAGCGCCTGGAAGACATCCAAGATCGTCTGGATCTCCTGAGCGAACTACCGTTGTGCGACTGGTGGGTCCTGGAACTGCGGGAGGAGGCAGCCATCCGGGCGGCCTTGCCCATCCTGCGGGAGTATCTGGCCCAACGCAGTCCGCTTCTGACCGGTGCCGGAGGCTGACCCGAGATATGGCCGGGTTAGAACAGATATGCACTCTTCTGCCCGCGTTTTATCAGGCAGATCTCATGAGGTAACCAGGCTACTATCGGCATTTCCAATTTGACAGATAGATAAGTTCTGATATAAAATAAACCTGCATTGTAACCTTATTTCATTACGGATACCCGCTATGGCAGTATTTTTCGGCTTTACCTGAGGTCGTCAGGACATTCTACCCGGGTTTGGTAGGGACGGGGCCAGGCCGAAGAATACCCTGCACGTGTAATTCTCTCCTTCAGTTCCCTTCTGTTTGGCTCAGTTCAAGTCTTCTGGGAAGTCTGTGCCGGCAATGACCAGCAGCATAGAGACAGCTGGCGCCGGTGCCGGCTCCCTGCCCTTTTGACTCCGGTTGCGCCACGCCGGCGATCCGGAAGAATTCCATCGAGGTTGGGATGAAGGGTCCCACGGTAGACCTATCTCAGGTAGTGGCCCTCTTTCAGCTTTGGACCACGGAGGTCATTCCTGCCGGCCATCTGGAACTGAGGTCAGTTCTCGCCATGGATTTGACCGAAGTGGCGGCTTTGGCGGTAACCCTGAGGATGTTTGGGCGGCGGTCGGGTTTCCAGGCCGACTGCTACAATAATCATAATTCTACCCTTGTCGTTGTCTCGCAGGAGGACCGGTATGACCGAACGTTTTGAACCGAAGATTCTCTGTTTTTGCTGTCAGTGGTGTTCCTATGCTGCGGCCGACCTGGCTGGCTCCATGAGGATGCAGTATCCCACCAATGTCCATATCCTCAAGGTGCCCTGCACCGGCCGGGTGGATATCAACCATATCCTCAAGGCCTTTGAGGTGGGGGCCGACGGCGTCTTCCTCTCCGGCTGTCTGCTGGGAGATTGCCATTACCTGGAGGGCAACTATTTTGCCACCACCCGGGTGAAGCGGGCCAAACAGATTCTCCAGGGAATCGGGATCAATCCCGACCGGGTGGAGATGTTCTACAACTCCTCGGGCATGGGGCCGCAGTTTGCCCAGTGCTGCACCGAATTTACCGAACGGATCCGGCAGTTGGGACCGCTGGTGAAAAAGAAGGCGGCCCAACCCCAGGCTGCCGCGGCATGAGCGGCCCGCCGCCTGCCCGGCGATAGCAATGGCTGATTTTAGCAAAAAGGACGAGTTATTATGGCTGAAAAGATTTTGGCATTAAAGCATGCCCCCGGCAAATCCTTCCGGGAGCGGGTCATGGAGATGCTGCCCGACGGCGGCAACCTGAACGCCTGTCTGACCTGCGGCACCTGCGCCGCCGGCTGCCCGGCCACCGGCCTGGAGGGCCTGGACCCCCGGAAGTTCCTGCGCATGGCCTTCCTGGGCATGGACGAAGAGGTCACCACCACCCCCTGGGTGTGGATGTGCACCATGTGCAAACGCTGTGTGCACGCCTGTCCCATGAATATCAACATCCCGGCCCTGGTGTATCAGGCCCGGGCCAGCTGGCCCCGGGAACAACGGCCCCGGGGCATCCTGCGCTCCTGCGACGAGGCCCTGCGCAATGCCAGCGGCAGCGCCATGGGGACCCCGGAAGACGAGTTTAAATTTGTGGTAGAGGACGTCCTGGCCGAAGTGCGGGAGGCCGATCCCCGTTTTGCCGAGATGGAGGCGCCCATTGATAAAATCGGGGCCATGTACTTCCTCAACCAGAACTCCCGGGAGCCGGTCACCGAACCCGAGGAGATGGTGCCTTTATGGAAAATCCTGCACATCGTCGGGGCTGACTGGACCTACGGCAGCATCGGTTGGGGCGGGGAAAACTACTGCATGTTCCTGGCCGATGACGAGTCCTGGAAAAAGGTCACCAGCCAGACGGCCAAACAGGCCGATGACCTGGGCTGCCGCTACTATATCAGCACCGAGTGCGGCCACGTCACCTACTCCCTCTGGGAGGGCCTGCAGCGCTTTCAGATCCCCCATAAATTCGAGCTGGTGCCCATCGTCAGTCTTTATGCCAAGTGGATCCGGGAAGGGAAGCTCAAGGTCAACTCTGACTGGAACAAAAACCTGAAGGTGAAATTCACCTGCCAGGACCCCTGCAACATTGTGCGCAAATCTTACGGCAACGTCTGGGCCGAAGACCTGCGCTTTGTCTGCCGCACCCTGGTGGGGGACGAAAACTTCATTGACATGGTCCCCAACCGCCTGAACAATTACTGTTGCGGCGGTGGTGGCGGCGCCCTCCAGGCCCCCTATCGGGAAGAGCGGCTGGCTTACGGCCGCTTCAAGAACGAGCAGATCGTGGCCACCGGGGCGTCCTACTGCATCACGCCGTGCCACAACTGCCACGCCCAGATCCATGAGTTGGGCGAACACTACGGCGCCGGCTACCGTACCGTGCACCTCTGGACGTTGATCTGCCTGTCCCTGGGCATTCTGGCAGAAAACGAACGGATTTATTTAGGTCCGGATCTGGCTGAGGTGGGATTGTAGGCTGATCTCTCGGAACCAGCGAGAATGGCTCCGCTATAAAGGAAGACTCTGGAGGGGCGGTGGGCGAACCGCCCCTCATACCTTGAGTCCCCGGAAGGGCTGGATGTTTCAGGGTTATTGTGGCCACCTCCCCCCGTCTTGCATTCCTTCCCATCCCTTGGTAGAATGTGGCTACGTGTCATGATTCTCATCACCGGGAAAACGGCTGTCCAACATGATCCAGAAAGTGGTGCGTCGGCGTTACCTGTGCGACCTTAACTCGCGCCATGAGGACCTGACGTTTTGTCCCGACCGCCTCAAGAGAGGATCGCCGCGGTAGAGTGCTGGCGCCGGCAATGGTATGGAACTGCACCCCGACTTCAAAGAGTGGCTCGAGTTGTGCAACGCCCACGGCGTTGAGTATTTGGTGGTAGGGGGCTATGGCCTGGTATGGCGCGCCGCGTCTCAACGGGGATCTCGCCCTGTGGATCAAGGCCGACCGGGGAAATGCCCAACGCCTCCTGACGGCCCTGGCTGCCTTAGGCTTCGGGTCTTCGGGTTTGACGGTAAAGGATTTTCTCCAGGAGGGTATGGTCGTGCAGCTCGGTTACCCTCCGGTTCGTATTGATCTGTATACCTCCCTTTCCGGCGTTGCTTGGCCGGAAGCCTGGCGGCAGCGCACCATCGGCACCTGCAGCGGCGTTTCCATCCCTTTTATTGGCCGGGACGACTTGATCGCCAATAAACGGGCCGTGGGGCAGAAACAGGATCTGGCCTATCTGGAGGCCCTGGGAGCTTCCTGACCGGTGCCGGGGCCGCCTCAGAGACGGGACAGTCCTCTCCAGTCCGGCCCCTTGATTAAGGAACAAATATGCTAAGAATTGACATCCCCGGCGGTGGAGTCTTAAACCTGGCCCACCTTGTCTTGGATTACAACGGCACTCTGGCCGTGGACGGTACCCTGGCGCCCGGCGTGGCGCCTCGCCTGCAGGCCTTGGCCGCCCACCTCCAGATCCATGTCATTACCGCCGATACCTTTGGCAGCGTGCAGCGGGAGGTGGCGGCCCTCCCCTGCCAGATGGTGGTCATCGGGAAGGACGATCAGGCCGGGGCAAAACTGCGCTACATCCAAGGGTTGGGGGCAGAGCAGACGGTCTGTGTGGGCAACGGCGTCAACGATCATCTCATGCTCCAAGGGGCTGGACTGGGCATTGCCGTTATCCAGGCCGAAGGCGCGGCTGGGGTGAGCCTGCAGGCGGCCGATGTAGTTGCCATTTCCATCACCGACGCCCTGGACCTCCTCCTGCGGCCCCTGCGGTTGACCGCCACCCTGCGGTCCTGAAGGCCCCGACGGTGAGATAAGGTTTGTTTTTGGCAAGGGGGATGCCAGCCGAACCCGAGGCAGCTGGACGTGGCGTCCAGGTGCGACCTCAGGCAGCCATACTTTTCCCGGAGACTGAGACAGGCGGGGAAATGGTGGTTTGGTTCAGAATGGGGACTTAGTCCAGGACCTCAATATCGGTCAACGGCAGGCCACCGGCGGCCTTCTGCTTTTTCAACTGATGTTGACCGGCTTCGTTGATCCGCCGGTAGATTTCCTCCCGATGAATGATGACCTCCGGCGGCGCCTCGATGCCCAGACGGACCTGTTTGCCCTTAATGTCTATAATTCTCACCCGGATGTCGTCGCCGATGCGGATTTCCTCCCCGATCCTGCGCGTAAATATGAGCACCGGTGCCTTCCTCGTCGGCCAGCCTTACGGGCCAAGCCTTTTATTAATCTCCACCTTCTGGCCGGGTGGGAATATCTCCCTGAGATATTTTCTGCTGCCTCATATTGTAGAGCAAGGTGGTGGAAAAAAACAATGGGAAAATCTAGTCTCCGGTAAATTTCCTCTCTTCTGCCCCGGAAACGGCCCAAAAGAAGCGGAAAACGAATTTTTTCACCCCAAGCCTCGGCAAGACTGATGGCACCGGTCATATCCTGCTTCCTCCCTGGCAGCCTGTGAACGCACCACTGTCTCTGGTGGCGCCGTCGTTGTCGAACCCTTCCGTGACTGGGATGCCCCCTGGAGAGAAATCTTGCCCTGGCGGTGAGAATTATGCTAATGTGTGGTGAGGAGAAGCAGCGATGCGGCCGTACAATCGTTGGCTATTTTATGAACACCTCGAGTTGGTGCTGACCATCAGCTCCCTCTATAAAAGTATGCCGGTGGCCAAGGTAGTGGACATCCTCAATCTCCATTTTCCCAAGCCGGCGCCGCCGCCGGAGTTGTCCTCAGCCCTGAACAACCCTCCCTGGTCCAAATACGATATTGATTCCCTGGCCGAAGATTTCCGCCTCCTGTTCAGCCGGCTGCCCGAGTCGGAGATCAATGCCCCTCTCCCCGAGCCGCCGATCTCTGACCCCGAACCCAGGCCAATTTAGCGGCCCCCAGAAGGCCGGCGTTGTCTGCCAAAATGGCCGGCCGTATCTGCAGGGCCGCCCGGGGGAAGAAGGTGAGTCGGTGGCTGAGTTCTTCTTCCAGGGCCGGGGAAAAATAATCCCAGGCCTGGGCAAATTTGCCGCCGATAATGACCATGGGAAGGCCCAATAAATGGACCACATCGGCGATGGCAATGCCCAAGGCCCAACCTACTCGCCGCAGGGCCTGCCGGGCCAGGTTGTCCCCGCCCTGAGCCGCGGCATGGATAAGCCGGGCGGTCAAATCCTGGGGGGCTTGTTGCCAGAGCTCCCGGAGGCTGGAAGGCTCCCCGGCCTGAAGGCGGGAACTGACCCATTTCACCGTCCAGGTGGCGGAGGCAAAGGTCTCCAGACAGCCGGTATTGCCGCAGTTGCAGCGCCAGCCGTGGGGATCAATGGTCAGATGGCCGATCTCGGCAGCCGTCCCCTTGGCTCCGGGCCAGAGTCGGCCCTGCAATACCAGACCGCCGCCGACACCGGTACCCAAGGTGAGACCCAACAGGTTTGCTTCTCCCTGCCCCGCCCCCCAACTGGCCTCCCCCCAGGCGAGGAGATTGGCGTCGTTTTCCAGAACCACCGGCCATGGCAACAAGGATTGCAGAGCCGGACCCAGGGGCTGGCCATTGAGTTCCGGCAGGTTGGGAGCTTTCACCACCCTCCCCGCCTCCGGCTCCACCAGTCCCGGGATTCCCAACCCCACGGCCGCAATATCTTCCGGAGAGATCCCGGCCTGGGAGGGCAACCCCAGGATGCCGGCGGCCAACCGTTGGATCAGCTCGTTGGGACCCCCGCCGGCTCGGGTGGCCTCGGCCACTCGGTGGACAACGCTCCCCTGGGGGTCCACCATGGCCAGACGCAGGTTCGTTCCTCCCAGATCCACTGCGATGACAAACTTTGCTGTGCTCATCTATCTATCTCAGCTCCGATAATTTTCAGGTGAGATCCGGCCCCACCGGAATTCAGGCGGCTCCGGCTGAGTTATCATCGTCACCCGCCAGGTTGGGGAGGTAAGGGGCCAAAGCTGCCGGCGTCAAGGCGCCGACCCGCCGCAGTCTGGGAGGCTCAGCCGTAACGTCGACAATGGTGGAGGGCAGACCACCGGGGCACGGCTCGGCCTGCAGGATGAGATCCACGGCCGCGCCCAAGACTTCCTGGACCTGCGAGGCGGTAGTCAACGGCTGTTCCCCGGTGCGATTGGCACTGGTGCCGGTAATCGGCCGGTGCAACCAAGCCGCCAGGTTCCTGGCCAAGGCCAACCCCGGCTGCCTGACCCCGATGGTGCCGCTCCCCCCGGTCAGGGGCAAGGGAAGCCCCGGGCGGGCCGGCAGGATCAGGGTGAGGGGCCCGGGCCAGAAATGCTCCATCAGGAGGCGGGCCACCGGCGGCACCGACTCCACCACCTGGGGGAGCATACTTTGATCAGCCACCAAAACCAGCAGGGGCTTCGTGGGCGGCCGGCCTTTCAGGGCCAGGACCCGGGCCAGGGCCGCCTCATTGGCGGCATCCACCGCCAAAGCATAAAACGTCTCTGTGGGACAGGCCAGAAGCCCGCCCCCGGCCAACACCGCCGCAGCTTCCTGTAACACCCGGGCAGCCTGCGGCTCTTGATAGACAAGTATTCTTCCCATAACGGCAATTAATATCTATCACCCTGGAGCCTTCCCCCCTTGCCCCAAGGCAGTTCGAGGGAGTTTTCCCGGCAGATCTTCACCCTCAGAATTCGAAACTCACTTTTCTTGTTGTCTACTGCCTTCTGCCTACTGCCCCTTGCTTAGGGTCTACTTCCCCCGGGCAGGGGGCCGCGGTTTTCCGGGCGGCCTGGAGTTGCTGCTCCAAGGCCGGCAGATCCTGCCCCAATCTCCCCATTTGGTTCAGACGCCGCAGAGTTTCCAGACTCTGTCGGGCCTGGTTCCAGCGTTGACCGGCGAGATACAGGCGGAAAGCCCGGGAGGCATAGAGAAAAGCCTGGCCCAGGTTCCCCTGCTTTTCCTCCACCTCGGCCAATCCCAGAAGGTCTGCCCCCATACCCAGTCGGTTCAGGGCAGTCCGGTCAGCCGCTAAGGCCTGGTGAAAGAATGCCCCGGCCTGGTGCAGGTCCCCTCCGGCCAGATGAAGTCGGCCCTGCTGATAGTGCCAAGGCCCCCGGACGGCGGGATGGGCGCTGGCCGGCGCCGCCTCGGCCAGCAGGGCGGCGGCGGTGCCCAGATCGTTCTCGGCCAGGGCTGCACCCGCGGCCTGGCAGAGGATCTGTCCCAAGACCTGAGGGGTACCGGAGAGGCGGGCTCGGTTAAGGGCATCCTGGAGGTAACGGGCGGCCTGGAGGCGGTCGCCGGTTTTCTCGGCCAAGGCCGCGAGATTAGCCAAATTCAAGGCCGCCGCCGCCACATCGCCCAACTGCTCATTGACAAACAGGGCCTGGCGGAAATACGTTGCCGCCTGGGCCAAGTCCTCTCGGGCGGCGGCCGCGGCCCCCAGGTTATTCAGTTGTTTGGCCGTGCCCGCCGGATCATCCAGACCGGCGTGCATCTCCAGGGAGCGATTGAAAGAACGCTCGGCCCGACGGGTCTGCCCCTCGCTGAACAGCTCCTGGCCCCGCACCCCGGCCTCTACGGCCCGGCTCAGCTGTTGCTCGTAAGGGTTGGGCCGGCGCCCACAACCGCAGGTCAGCACTGCGGTCAGACCCGCTAGTACTACGGCCAGAGCAAGGCGGAGAATCACCCGTTTCTGGGAAAGACATTCCTGCCCCATGGCAACTGTCCAAGAACCTCCTGCGGATTGACGCCGCTCATCCCCCTCCACCCGGGTCCATGAACTGGATCACGGCAGACTCCTGGGCTCCAAGTGGATGGTTTCATCGGCCGGCGGCTTTGGGAGAGTCATCCGGATGAGGGGATTGGCCTTGACTGCGTCGATGACCTCCCGGCCGGTACGGGCGGCATCATCGGCAGTCTCCATCAGCTCGGGGAGTTGCCCGGCCGCCTTTTGGACATCCCTCAGAATGCACTGCAAATTGTCAATCACCTCATTGACCCGTACCAGCAAAGGCGGCAGCTGGCCGGAGCCGGCCTTGACATCCACCGTAATCTTTTCGGCGTTTTTTAAGATTTTTTCCAGACGGCTGACGCTTTGCTGCAGCCGGGTGTAGAGGTCTTGATCCATGAGCAGCTTGCCGATGGTACCCTTGCCCGAAGCCAGACTGGTCAGGGCCTTGTCCAACTGCGTCAGGATGGACCGGACCTTTACCTCATGCTGTTTAAACTGTTCGCTCAACTCCGTCAGGTTGGTCAGGAGCTGTTGGGCTTTGCGGAGATTCTCTTCCGGTTGGAATTCTTCGATATAATCGGCCAAAGTCTTTTTGATGCGGGAAGGGATGGTGCCGAAGGGGGGGATGGGGGGATAGGCATAGGAACCGGGACTGATACTGAGGTATTCGCTCCCCAGGATCGTGGGGCTTTCCACTTGGGCCACGGAATTGCCCCGGATGAGATGGACATAGTCGTTATACACCCGGATGGTCACCTCCACCTGATTATCGTCCTTGACCCGCACAATCCGCAGCCGGCTGACGGTGCCGATTTCAGTGTTGAACATTTTCACCGCCGCTCCGGGTTCCAAATTGTAACTTTGGGGGAACCGCACCAAAAAGGTCTGGGTCTTCTGGAACCAACCTTTGCCTTGGCCCACCAATAGGAGGAAAACAATGCCTCCCAGGAGGGCCAGCAAGAGGAAGAGGCCGGCCAGTTTTTCCGATCTGCTGTACGCCTCCACCCTATCCTCCTGGCGTTTAAGGTTGCCCTGAGTGATGGGCACCGGCACCATGGCGCCCTGAGCCTGCCCTCCGGCTGCCCCGCTACTGATCTTGGGCCAAGGCGCGGATAATGGGCGGGATGGTGGCGGTGGCCAGATTGGCCAAGGACCCGCCCCCCAATACAACCTGCAAGGGAATCTGCAACCTTTCCGCCGCCTCGATCATGAGGCCGCAGATGTCCAAATAGGCAGCTTCAGAGAGGCCGATGGAACCGTAATCCAGCCGGTGGGTGTCGAACCCATAGTACCAGACCAGGAGGTGGGGTTGGAATGCCGCCACCTTGGGGAGTTGGTCCTGCACCAGTTCCACATAGGCCTGATCAGGATGCCTCTCTCCTGCCAACCGGTAGACATCTATGTCAATTTTGGTGCCGTCGGGGGATTGATAGTCATCCCCACAGAAACAGAGGTGCAACACCTCGGGGTCGTCCCAGACCAGTTGGCGGGTACCGTCCCCGTGATGGGCATCGGTATCAATGATGGCAAAACGCCGCCAGGGGCTGATTTGGCGGACGTGATGCAGGGCGATGACCACGTCGTTGAAACAACAGGCCCCCCAGAAGGTCCGATAGCCGGCATGATGGCCGCCGGCGCCGATGAAACAGAAGGCTCGGTCCAACTCCCCCCGGGCCAGGGCCTCCATGGCGGCCACGACCCCACCCACCGATTCATAAGCCGTGCTGCACATTCGGTCCCGGGCCACCCCTGCCAGCATGTCCGGGGCGTGAACCGCCAAGATGAGTTCCTCCGCGACCCGCGGGCACTGGTAGAGGTGGATATTGGGCTGCTGCAGCAGGTCATCCAGGGCTTCCGGGAAATCCCGGAGGCGGTTGCCCACCGTGAGATAGCTCTTGCGACTGAAGGATGGATGGTAATAAATCCCGACGCGCTTCATGCCCTGCTCCTGTCCTGGCCGGATCAAACCTGCTCATTTTCACTAACGCCGGTCAATAGTTTCCGGCATACTCCCTAGATGTAATCATTAGTGTCCGGCAACGTTTTTGCATAGAGGTGAATGGCGCCTTAGATTCTCTTTTATTTACCTCATTTTGTCATTCTGAGGGAGCGGAGCGACCGAAGAATCTCAGATCCTTCGCTTCGCTCAGGATGACGCGAGAAAAGAAGCCCGTTTTGAGGGGCTTTTTTGGCTTTCGGTGTTATTTTTAAACTTTCCCAGAAGTCTGCCGGACGCTCTTGATTTGTAATATAAACTGCCCTAAGGTTATCTCAAGTAGGCCTGGGTTGTCATACTGAGGGAGCCCAGCGACCGATACCATAGATCTGCCGGGCACCAAGACCGCCGGTAGTCCATCCCATTGTAGCCTTTTCCCTGAAGAAAATCCAACTCTTTTACTCCGTCGTGGCGGCAGCCGCGGCAGGAGCGGCCTTTTCCGATTGACAGATAGAATTTTATTTTGATAATATAGCCACTTAGAAATTAAGTGGGCAGCCGCCGGTTTCCGGGGGCGATGGCCGGGGGGGCGCCTGCCGGTGGCTGCAAGCCCCGGGGGGCTCAATCCGAACCGCCCCTACCGGCCCGGTCAGGTTCAACCAGAGGAAGTCTTCAAGGCACAAGCAGCCGTGCTGACGACCTGGAACAACGGCGCCCCCCGGTTGGTGGCGGTGGCGCTCCTGCTGAGCATCCTGACAACAGGGTTGTGGCCGGGGCGGTCGGTACCGGCAGAGGAGCAGTCTATGGAACTGAGCGCCGCAGATAAAAAGACCCTGCATGAAATTGCCCGTCAGAGCATCGCCGCCGGATTGCAGGGGCAGTGGCCGCCGCCCCTGCCGCCACTGAGCGGCGTCTGTCAGGAGCCTCGGGGGGCCTTTGTGACCTTGCACCATCGGGGCCAGCTGCGGGGTTGTATCGGTTTTATTGAGGCCGTCAAACCTCTGGCCGTCACGGTCCAGGAGATGGCCTATGCCGCCGCCTTCAAAGACCCTCGATTTCCTCCCTTGACGCCGGAGGAATTTCAGGATATTACGGTGGAAATCTCGGTTTTATCACCTTTGCGGCGCATCCACAGCATTGACGAGATTGAAGTGGGCCGCCATGGCCTCTATATCCGGCGGGGCCTGCGCCATGGTCTGCTCCTGCCCCAGGTGGCCACCGAACATCAGTGGGACCGGTTTACCTTCCTGCAACAGACCTGTTGGAAAGCCAACCTGCCCACCACGGCTTGGCAGGACCCCCAGACGGAAATTTATATCTTTTCGGCTGATATTTTTTAATGCGGATTCTCTTATTCCCAGGATCCTCTTCCACCGAAAAAGGATGGCTTTATGTCTCTCTCTGACCATGAACAGCCTGACCATTCCCCCATGCCTCCGGCCCTGCCCTCCGCCGCACCGACGCCGGCCTGGATACGCTACCGGGTCGTGATCATTTGCGTCCTCATCCTGCTTTTCTTTGCTTATCTCTTCCTGGTCAGAAAACCGGCCGGGATGGATCTGACCACGCCCTCGGCGGCCGTAGCCGAAAAAAGTCCCAAAATCGAGGCTAAGCCTCTGGGCGGCATCCTGAAACTGTCACCGGAAACTCCTCCCGCTCCGGCCACTGCGGCCGGTTCCACGTCGGAGGCAACCGGTAGTTCTTTGGAATCGGGCCCGCCGGCGCCGGCCTCCCCAGCCCTACCTTCGGCGCCGCCGGCCACCTCATCCGAGGGTGCTCATGGGGCTGCTGGGACCGAAGCTCCGCCCGTCCCCCTGCCGCCGCCCTCCCCCGTCCCGCCCTTGGCTGATAAGCTGGCAGCCAAACCCAAGCCGGTGCGAGGTGAAGCCTTTACCCGATCCCTCATCAAAATCATGGATGATCAGGTCAACGGCCGGTTTTTCGGTTGGCGGCCCAACGCCATCCTTTTCGGCAAATTAGGAGTCACCGATGACGTCAACAATCTCCAATTGGGCGTCTTGGAGGTGGCCCGGCGGACTGTGGTGGTCCTCAACGAAAACATGAGCCGCTTCGCCCTCACCGAGGCTCAGAACCCCTATCTCAACAACGCCATGAACTTTTTCATGGTCAGTCCGGAAAAATACTGGTTTCCCTCCGCTTCCGGCAAATACAAGGAAGCCATGGCCAATCTGGAGCAGTATATTGACGACCTGCGTCACAACCGCAGCCGTTTCTATCCCCGGGTGGACAACCTCATCGCCTTGATGAATCATTTCCGGGATGTCCTGGGGAGCGCCTTTCACAACCTCATCAAAGATACCGAGGCCGATGGCAGCCCCGTCTCCTGGTTTGTCTGCGACGATTACTTCTATTTTGCCCAAGGGGTGGCCCTGAGCATGGCCGAAATCCTGGAAGGCGTCAAGGAGGATTTTTCTGACCAGTTGGCCAAGAAGAACTCCTCCAAACTGGTGGATGACGCCATCCATGCCCTGCATACGGCCTCGCATCTCCATCCCTGGCTTATTACCAACGCAGCCAAGGATGGAATCCTGGCCAATCATCGGGCCAATATGGGCACCTATATCGGAGAGGCCGAACATATCATCACCACGCTCATCAGTGTCTTGGCCACCAACTAGCCGCGCTGACCGCCTCCCCCCAGTCTCGCTGAGACCACCTGAAGGGGAACGGGAGTCCAGGGTGAGCGGCAGAAGGTACGGTGTCTGCCTCGAATATCGTGGTAATTGCCAGGAGTTTTTAATTCACCCGCGCACCGTGAAAATTAAGGTTCCTGCCTTGGGCTAACTTGGGCGGGCACGGAGGCCCGCCCCACTGAAAGAGAAGTTCTTCCGAAAACTGGAAACCGGAAACCGATTTTTCTGACCTCTGACCACTGAAAACTCTATTTTTTTAATAATTGCCATTTGTGAGAAAAGTCACCCGCGCACCGTGAAAATTAAGGTTCTTGCCTTGGGCTACCTTGGGCGGGCACGGAGGCCCGCCCCACTGAAAGAGAAGTTCTTCCGAAAACTGGAAACCGGAAACCGATTCTTCTGACCTCTGGCCACTGAAAACTCTATTTTTTGAATAATTGCCATTTGTTAGAAAAGTCACCCGCGCACCGTGAAAATTAAGGTTCTTGCCTTGGGCTACCTTGGGCGGGCATGGAGGCCCGCCCCACTGAAAGAGAAGTTCTTCCGAAAACTGGAAACCGGAAACCGATTCTTCTGACCTCTGACCACTGACAGCTCTATTTTCTTGGTAACCAGATTTCTTCCTCCAATGGGCTATTGTTCCCCTGTGCTCCGGGGCCGCCTCGGTCGGCCCGTTTAGGAGGTGACATGGCTGCGGCTGTGAAACCGGAGTCAGCTGGCGGGCCGGCGTCCGACCAGGCTGCCAGGGATAATGACGCCTGGGAAACCCTCCAATGGGAACTGGCGGTCAATGCCGCCCTGGCAGACCTCTATCCAGCTTTGGTGGCCCCGGGGGAGGATATCAAAAACATCGCCGCCTCTGTCCTCGTCCAGGCCCAAATACTCACCAATAGCCCCCATGGCTATGTCGGCACCATTGATCCCGGCACCGGCGATTTAATCAGCCATACCCTCACCGACATGTTGGATGGCCATTGTTCCCTGCCCCAGGAACAGCTGCGGCTTTCCTTTCCTCGCAGTCCCGACGGCACCTATCCCGGACTCTGGGGTCACTCCCTCAACACCGGCCAACCCTTTTACACCAACACCCCTCAAACCCATCCGGCTGCCCAAGGCACCCCTGCCGGGCACATCCCCATCCGGCGCTTTCTCTCGGTGCCCGTTACCTTGGGACCCGAACTGGTGGGCCAGATCTGTCTGGCCAATGCCTACCGGAATTATTCCCCCCGGGATCTGGTGGCAATCAAACGGCTCGGTTATGTATTCAGCCTGGCAATCCAACGCCGGCGGTTTGAAGAAGCCCTGGAACAAGCCCGCCGGGATCTGGAGCAGACGGTGAACCAACGGACGGCCCTGCTGCGGGAATCAAACCTGGCCCTGATCCGGGAGATGAAGGAGCGGGAACGGTATGCCGCAGAGTTGGCAGCCTCCCAGGTCCGCCTCCAGGATTTGACCTCTCAGCTTCTCACCGCCCAGGAAAAGGAACGCCAACGCCTGTCCCGGGAATTACACGACGAGCTGGGTCAATCCCTCCTGGTGCTGAAATTGCAGCTCCGGTCCCTCCAACGCCGTCTTCCGCCGGAGCCACCGTCCGGGGGGGAAGCCGTAGTGGATATCATCCGGCAACTGGACGATGTCATTGAAAACGTGCGCCGCCTGTCCCGGGATCTGAGTCCCGCCATCATCCAGGACCTGGGGCTCAACGCCGCCCTGGAGAACCTTTTCACCACTTTCTGCCGGCACTATGATATCCGGGAGTTTACCAGTCAGCTTGACGACCTCCAGGGTCTGTTTCCCATGGAAACCCAGATAAACATCTACCGAATCTTCCAGGAGTGTTTCACCAACATTGCCAAGTATGCCCAGCCGGAGCGGGTCGGGGTGGTTATCCAACGTCGGGGCGAGGCCGTCTCCTTCCTCATCGCCGACGATGGCCGGGGTTTTGACGTCGACAGGGTCATGGCGGCACGATCTAACACCCGGGGACTGGGTCTGCTGGCCATGGCCGAAAGGGTCCGGATGATGGCCGGATCCTTGGAGATCAATTCCTTTCCCGGCGTGGGCACCAAGATCAGCTTTACGGTTCCCATTCCACCCCGGGACTCAGGTGAGGAATAGATGGATAGAGGCCGCGGACCTCGGCAGCCTGGATTTTCCGGCCGATATGGCCTGGTTCGCTAAGAGGATGGGTAACCATTGCGGGTTCGGCAGATTTTTTCCACCAGTGGGCGAGTTGCCCGGTGGCATGAACCAGCGGTTCAGCCCTGAACCCGGAGACCGGAGCACCGGTTCTCCAGCCGTTAACGGCTTTATTTTGGCAGCAGCAACCGATTCTCCTGATTATTAATGAAAAACGCCGCCCCCTCAGAGAATGCCCTCATTTTCAGGCTGGGGAGCATCCGCTTTGCCACGTCGCTGTTGGTGGTCCTGATCACCAACGTCTTGAACCGGGTTCTCATCGTGGAGTATCAGACTCCGGCCGGTCTGATTGCCTTTATCTTCGCCTTCCAACATCTGGCCACCCCCTCGGGTTTGCTGGCCGGTTTCTTTTCTGATAGGCTGGGACCTAACCGCTGCCGGCGGACGCCGTTTATTTTGGGGGGGATGTTCCTCAGCCTGGCGGTCACGCCGTGCTTCCCCCAGTGGGGTCTGGCCCTGGCGGGGGATCAGGCCAGCAGGTCGGTCTTTTGGCTGGGGGTGGTTCTGTTCTGCCTCTTTGGGGTCGGGACGACGGTTTCGGCCACTGCGGTCAACGCCTTGTTGGTGGACTGTCTGCCCCGCCGCCGGCGCGGCCCGGCTATGACCATGGTCTGGATATTGACCCTGGCTGGAATGATCGGCGGCTCCAGCCTCTTTGACCACCTCTCCCCCGGTGCCCGGTTGGAGCAGCTCCCCTGGCTTTTTTGGCTTTTTACCCTGCTGGCGGCAGCCATCACCCTGGGAAGTTTGTGGCGGTTGGAGGTGCCCGGCCCGGCCTTAACCTCACGCCCGCAGCCGGTGATTCCATTCAAACAGCTCCTGACCGGGTTTGCCAACAGCGGCCAAGCCGTGTTGTTTTTTCTGTTTTTAGGCGGTTCGGTCTTTTTCCTGGCCATGCACACCTTTATCCTGACCCCTTTCGGGGGGGAAGTTCTCGGTCTGCCCCTGGGAGAGACCACCAGATACGGCATCATCACCTCTTACGGCACTCTGTTGGGGATGGGGGCGGCTTACTGGCGGTTACGACAGGCCATGCCCACCGCCGATATCATCAATCTGCCCGTGGGGTTGATTCTGGGGGTCCTGGCTTTCGGCCTATTGAGCCTCAGCGCCGGGACGGCCCTGCCCCCTCTCGCCACCGCCGGGTTGTGGCTCCTGGGGATTGCCCGGGGCTTATACAACGCCGGTCTGGCCAACCTCACCATGCGTTTGGCCCATCCCATGTTTGGGGGGGTATTTATGGGCTTATGGAATCTCATCTCCGGTCTGGCCCTGGCCTGGGGCGAAATGCTGGGCGGCCTTTTCCTGGACCATGGCCGGCATCTGTGGGGATCTCCCGGTCCCGCGTATGCCGGAGTTTTCTTGATCTCGGCCGGCGGTCTCCTCCTGTGCCTGGTCAGCCTGCGGCTGTTGCAGGTGGAAAAATATTGGCGGCAGCTGACCGCCAGCCTTGGGGTGCCGCTGGCACCTGCCTTGCCCCCATCTCCTGGGGGGGTTAAGGCCTCTGAAACCCTGGGGGCGAAGCTATGATCCGCCGGCTTTTCCTCATAGCCTGCCTCTGTTGCCTCCCCGCCTGTGGGGGGGAGTTGGAGGTGGCGCCACCGGGGACCTTCAGCGTGGTGATTGATGGCCAAACCCGAGTCATCCTGGCCCAATTGCAGGGGGAGGGTCTCACCCCCTCCTCCACGGGTTTTCACCGCAACTTCATCGGGATCTATGTTCCCGAAGTATTTTTGCCGTACGAACCTTTTGTCTTGGGGCTGGCCACCGAAAGTCCCATTCCCACCGTGCTCTTTCTGGATGCCCCCTGGGTGCGGCGCTACGCCGCCAGCAACTGGCTGAGCCCCCTGGCCAGCACCGGCATCTATGATGCCGCCGGCCTGGTCCCGGCGGTGGCCCAGGCCTTTTCTCTCCCCCGAGCCAGCCCGGGGGGGGGTATGAGCCTGGAACTCATGGGTGTGCCCAATGCCATCAAAGGCAACATCCTTTTCTATCGCCAGGATCTCCTGGAAGCCCATGGCAAGGAGCCGCCCCGCACTTGGGAGGAGCTTATAGCCGTCTGCCAACATATCCTCCCCCGAGAAAAGTCTTTGAAATACGGTTTTATTTTCCATACAACCAACTTCATCAATGACTTTTATCCCATTTTTTGGGGTTTCGGAGGCAAGACCCATGATGAGCGGGGCAACTTCATCCTGCTGCAGCCCGACATGCTGGCCAAGGCCGAGGCGGCCCTGACGGCAGTAGTGGGTATGCAGGGGACCATAGCCCCACCTCCCGCGGCCCTGGGGCGCTTGGCTGCGCCCGTCAGTCTTCGGGAGGCCTTTCTGCGGGGCGAGGCGTTGTTCATGATAAACTGGAACACCCGACTACACGATCTTCGCCTGATGTTGGCCGATCCCCAGTGGCAGGGGCGGGCCGCCTTTCGCCGCCCCGACCAGATCGGCGTCGCCCCCATCCCCTCTCAGAGCGGCCGGCCGCGTAAGTACTCCAATATCGGTTCCTTCGGCTGGGCCGTGAACCGTTTCGCGGTCACCCTGCCCGGCGTCAAGGCGCAGGCCGCCCACTTCCTGCAGTGGGTCACCAGCGATGATGTGCAGGTTTTGCGGGCCGAAACCGCCGGAGAGATCCCCGCCTCGGAAAGCGCTCTGGCCAAGGTACAGAACCCCGATGTGCGGCGGGTCTATGCCCAGATCTTTGCCGCCCCCACGGTGGTCCTGCAACCCCGACCCCACAGTCGCAGGCTCAACGAGATTTTGGAGAGACATCTGCAGAACGCCATCTTCGGCCGCCAGACCCCGGCCCAGGCCATCCAGGCGGCCGCCACGGAACTGAAGACCTATGCCGACTCGGACTGAGCGGAACCGCTCAACAGCAGGCCGACCCTTGACCACTGTCCTGTGGAGACGGGAGGCCTTTGTCTTTCTCGGCACCATGATCTGTTCCCTCTGTCTGTTTACCCTGTTTCTCCAGGCGGCCTTCTTCACCCTCTGGGATCGGGTCAGCCTCTCGGTGCAACAGGAGATTGACAAAGAGGCTGACACCATCGCCCGCCTGTTGGTTTTTGAATTCTCCCATCTCAGTGCCCTGGAAACCGGTATTCAGGCCGATCCCCAGCTGGACCAGCTTGTCAACCGCCTGTTGTGGGAAAAGGTGACCTTTAACGAAACTATCCGGGGGATCGAACTCATCAGCCGCCATACCGATGCCCAGGGCCAGCATCTCTCCTACTCCTTTTTTCCCCTTACCTATGGTGATCCCGAAGCCGAACGGGCTCCCCAAAAGAGTTGGCGGCGCCTTACCGGCCCCGAGGGCGAATTGATCCGCCTCCTCCTCCGGGAACAACGGGTGGACCGCAACCTCCTGGAAGTCGTCAATCAGGGCCGCAAACTGGAAAGCGAGATGTTGTTGCGCTACTTTCCCCTCTATATTCCGTTGCCGGAACGGGGGGCGGTCTTTTGGGGAGTGGTAAAGGTGGGGATCAGTGTTGATGCCATGCGCCGTTTCCTCCTCCTCCTGGAGGAGGAGCGGGCCGGTCTCCGTTCTACCCTCCTGGGGGCCATGGCCGTCGTCACCATGCTGGCCCTGGCCCTGGGGTTGTGGGGGTTCCATTGGCAGGGTCGGCAGACTGCGGCCCTCCTCCAGGGCTATACCAACCTGGCCCAGGCCCTGGAGAGCGGCGAGGGCCTGGATACGACCACGCTCCAGACCTACCTCAACGCCCAGGAGACCCAGGATATCCGGGAACTGCAGGAATTGAAACAGCTCTGCCTCAAATTCGGCGCCGCCCTGGAAGGTCTACTCACGCCCCTAATCACGGCCCAGCGTCAGGCCTGCCACGGGCGGATCCTGGGGGCCCTTCTTCCCAAGATCGCGGCTTCGGAGGTGAGTCCGGCGGCCTTGGCGTCCTGGGCTCAGCTTTTCTCCCCCCGGCCGGACGCCTGGGGAGAAGTGCAGTTGGATCCTTATCTCGGGCCGATGGGTCAGTTGCTGCGGGTGCTGCTGCCGGCCGGCATCTCCTTCCAGGAGGAACGGCAGCCCACGCCGGCGATCCTGGGGAGCGCTGACAACCTGATCATGGCCCTGCTGTTCCTGGTGGATTTCGCTGCTGCCCAGGCCACACCCCCCGGCGAGGCCGCTTGGCGGGCAGCTCCCCGGCCCGGGGGCGGCCTCGAAGTAACCTTGACCTTCCCCGGCCGGGTCTTTGACCAGAGTGAGTGCCAGCACTGGCTCCGTCCCTTTCAGGCCGGCACCCCGGCCCCGGACCATCTGGGACCTGGCCTGGCCGCCGCCGTGGCCCGGCAGCACGGCGGCAGCCTGACCATCACTCCGCAACCCCACGGCGGTCTGACCTTGGCTTTCCTCCTCCCCGGTCCGGCCCCGGCGGCGGATCGGGGTTGAGGCATGCAAAGATGGCGCCTCTTTGATCCTCTGCGGTTCTGCGGTGCCTTCTGGCGCCGCTGTCTGCATTGGTGGGCCGTCCTTTTAAGCCTCAGCGGCCTTTTCTACCGCCTGCTGGCTACCTTTGGTCGTCCCTTCGGCAGCCCCCGTCTGATGATCCGGGAATATGCCCTGCAGATTCACCACCTGGGGATCCGGGGCTGGCCTTTGGTGGCCCTTGCCGGTCTCCTCTTGGGCCTGTCCATCATCGTCTATGTCGCCGCCCAACTGCGGAAAATCCACCTGGAAGAGCTGATCGGCAGTCTCCTGGTCCTCGTTGTAGTCCGGGAGTTGGGGCCAATTCTGACGGCCCTCTTAGTCCTCCTGCGCTCCGGTGCCGCCATGATCGTGGAGATCGGCGCCATGCAGTTGGATCGGGAACTGGAATCCCTGGAGCTTTTGGGTCTGGAACCGGAGATCTTCGTCGGCGCCCCCCGCTTCTGGGGGCTGATCCTATCCCTTGCCATCCTGTTCGGCATCTTCCTCTTCAGTGCCATCATTGGCGGCTATCTGTTCGGCCAACTGCTCACCGACATCTACTGGCAAAAATTGTGGTACTCATTTCTCCGGGCTTTGGCCTGGCAGGATATCGTTATCAGCACCGCCAAGATCTTCTTCTTCGGCATGGCCATGGGCACCGTGGCCATCTACTATGGCCTGCGCACCTCCCATGATTGGCAGAGCATCGTCCAACAGACTTCCCAAGGCGCTGTGGCCGCCCTCATCTGCCTGGCCATTCTCAATACTCTCCTGACCATTGTTCGTTACTTGTTCTGAACATCTCCGGCCGGTTGGCTTTATTCTTCTTTTAAGATGGCGGCGATATGGGGCTGCATGGCCCGCCAGGCCGGGTAAGCCCCGGCGGTGAGGGCCAGAGCCAATACCAGGAGCAGGGTCTGCCCATAGACCTGGGGGGCCAGAAATACCTGAATGGTCCAACCGAAGGCCTGTTTATTGATGACCAGGATGAGCAGCAGGGCCAGGACCGTACCGGACAAGACCCCCAGGAGGTAGCTCAATAGGCCAGCCAGTCCCGATTCCACCAGCACCATTCCCATGATCTGTCCCCGGGAGGCTCCCAGGGCCTGGAGGAGCGCCAATTCCCGCTCCCGCTCCATGATCAGCATCAGGAAGGTGGTAATGATGCCAAAGACCGCCACCAGGATGGCCACCCCTTCCAGGGCATAAGTCAAAGCAAAGGTTTCGTCAAAAATCCGCAGGATGCCATCCTTCAGGTCCTGATGGGACAGGGCCACCAAGCGGTAGCGGCTCTGGTAGGTTTGATGCAGGTGCTGCTGTAAGGCCTTGATCTGGTCCTTGTCATGCAAGAAAATCCGCACGGCGTTGATCCGGTGGTCCTGCCAGAACGACTGAAAAAGTCTGATGTCCATCCAGATGGCGGCGCCGTCGGTGCGGTAGTCAAAGAAAACCCCGGCCACCTGCAGACGTTGGGGACCGCTGGGAGTGGGCAACGTCAGCCAGTCGCCTTCCCGCAAACCAAAGGTTTCGGCAAAGGGTTCGGTGATCAGGACCTTGCCTTCAGTCCCGGCCCGGGCCACAGTCTCCCGGGGATCCCCCTGCCGGAACCACAGGCCGCCATGGCGGGCCAACACCTCGAAACTGCCGCCGATGACCAAGATGTAGCGGTCCTTGTAAGGCAGGCGGACACAGCGATAGTGGTAGAGATCGGCGATGCGGGGGTCTGCCGTCAGTTCCTGGAGCACCTCCGGCGGCAAGAACTGGTCATAACTGGAAGTGGAAAAAACTGCCGGCCCGAAAAAAATATCGCCGCTGATGGATTTTTCCACCCAGTTGTCCACGGTCTGGCGGAACGAACTGATCATCGTTACCACTGCAATGACCAGGCCCAGGGCCGTGGCCAGGGCGGCGATACTGACGGCCGTCCGACTCAGGGAGCCCGACAGGTAGCGGCAGCCCATCTCTCCCGAAAAACCCAGGAGGCGGCGGCTCGGCGCCGCCAGACTGCGGCCCCACCACCAAGCCGTCAGGGGGGTAAAGAGGGCAAAGCCCAGAAGGATCAGGAACGCCGCAGCAAAGGCCGGCCAGGGGATGCCGTGATCATTCTTGATAAAAGCCCCCATCCCGGCTAAAACCAGCACCACCAAACCCAGGAAGGCACTGGAGACTGCTCGGCTCTCCAGCTTTTCCTCCAATTCTTCTTTGTACCAAACCGCCCGGACCTGAGTCTGGGAGGCTTCCCGAGCAGGGAGATACGAGGCGGCCAAAGTCGCGGCCAAGGCCAGAAGCCAGGCCTGGACAAAGACCTGTCCCTCCAGCCAAACCTCCTGGGCCGACACCGGCTGGTAGAGGGAGGTGAGATTCTGGGCCACCATCTGCAGGGCCGTTTGGGCCATGACGCCGCCCACCAGCAGCCCCAAAAGGCCGCCCAGAGCGCCGCTGAGGGCCCCCTCGCTCAAGAAGAGGAGCATGACTTGGCCCCGAGTCATCCCCAAGGTCCGGAGCAGACCGATCTCCCGGCGTCGGCGCACCACCGACAGGGTCACGGACTGGTAGATGAGGAACATCCCCACAAACAGGGCGATGGCGCTCAGAACCGACAGGTTCAGCCGATAGGCCGCCACCAGACCCTGCATATACTCCGCCTGGACTCCCGGCGTGGTCACCTCCACCCCGGTCGGCAGGATTTTCCGGAGTTGTCGGGCCGCGGTCTCCAGATCGCCGTGGACCAGGAGGTCCACATAATCCAAGCGACCCTGGCGATCCAAGATCTCCTGGGCCTGACCCACATCCATGAGCAGCAACGCCCCATCCAGGGGGTAGAGGTTGCCGGGTGTCCGGAAGGTGCCGGCCACGGACAGCCTCTGGACTTTGGCCCCCACCACGGCCGTGACGGTGTCACCGGCCGCCAGGCCCAACCGGTTGGCCAGGGGAGCGCTGACCATCACCCAACCGGGCTGGGTCAGGTAATTCAGAAAGGTCTCCTGGGCCAAACCGGTGGCCGCGAGGAAACGATACCCCCGGAACGGCCCATCCAGGAAGGGATCCAGGCCCAGGAGCAGCGCCGAGACGGTCTCTTGCCCCCGGATTTCCACCATGGTCTCAATAACCGGCGCCGCCGCCCGCACCACAGATTGCCGCCGCACCATGGGGAAAAGGGTTTCATCTACGGCCGCGCCGGGGCTCTGTAGCCGCAGTTGGGTCTGGCCGGCCACCGCCGTCACCCCCGCCTGGAAGCTCTGCAGGGCGCTGTGGGAGGCCAAGGCGATGCTCAGATATACCGCCGTTCCCAGAGCGATGCTCAGGATACCCACAAGGCTGCGGCCCGGGTGTTCCTGAAGATGCCGGAATGGGAGACGCAGCAACCAGAACTTCATGAATACAACCGTCCATCCTGCATTTTCACGAGGCGATCGGCAAACTGGGCCGCCTCCAGGGCATGGGTGACCATGACCACCGTCAGATGTTCCTCTCTCTGGAGGGTGGCGAATAACTCCAGAATCTGGGTGGCGTTGGCCGAATCCAGATTACCGGTGGGCTCATCGGCCAACAGCAGGGCCGGATCGTTGATCAGAGCTCGGGCTATGGCCGCCCGCTGCATCTCCCCTCCGGAAACCTGGTGAGGTTTATGGTCCCGACGATGCCGGAGATTCACCCGGGCCAACCAGGTTTCCGCCATCTGCAAGGCCTCCTGGGAGGGAGTGCCCCGCAGGATCCGGGGCAGGGCCACATTCTCTCCAATGGTCAGGAGCGGCATGAGATTGAAACTTTGAAAAACGATGCCCACCTGATCCCGACGGTACCGGGTTAATTGCTCCTCCCGGAAGCGGCTCAGGTTCTCTCCCCGGAACAGGATCGTTCCTTGGGATACCCCCTCCAGGCCTCCGATGACATGCAACAGTGTACTCTTGCCGCAGCCGCTCTTCCCGGTCACGGCCACGAATTCTCCGTCCCCGATATCCAGGTTCACGTCGTGCAGGGCCTTCACCTCTTCACTGCCTTGCCGATAGACCTTGGTCACCCCCCGGAGGGAGACGAGGGGAAGGGCCTCAGGGCGCACCAGGGCTGCTGTTCCGGTAAGATTGGTCTTCATAAGTCGTAGATGAAGTTTCGAGTTTTGAGAAAGAACGACCTTGGGGCGGGCCTTGAGGATCCGCCCAAGTCAGCCAAAGGCAATAGCATCGATGTTCTTGATGCGTGGATGCCTGGTATAGGTCGGAGAAATGCCCATCAGATACCAAGCTAAGCATTATCCGACGACCTGCAACCGTTTTGCTCTGGGCCGGTCTACTCGGAGGTCAGCCGGGCATACCGGCCTGGCCGGCGGGGTGGGGGCAGCCGGAGCGGTTTTGCGGCGGCAATAGGGCGGAGGCCTCCTGATATCGGCCCGTTGTGGCCTTGACCGATGCCGCCCCGTACTTCATTACAGGTTCTCGGCCGCGGGGCCGAGATCCAATATCTGCAACTCCGGTTGGGGTCTACCTTGATAGAAACTGATCCTGGGGCTGAGGGCAACGTCAAAGCAGCCCTGCAACGGATGCCAAGCGGCTTGGTCAAAAGCAATGGCCGTCATGATCTTGCCGTTTTGCGAGAGCTTGAGCTTGACATGATCCTGGCCCACCACCCACGACTCCAGACATTGGGTGTTGAGGCAGGCCAATCTGGGCAGGGGATTGCCGGGGCCGAAGGGCCGCAGCCGGTTGAGGTGGAAAAAAAACTCCTCGTCCAATTGGGAAAAAGTGGCTTGGGCATCCAGGGTGAGTTCAGGCCGGCCGGCCTCGGGACCCAGGGTGGTTTGCACCACTGCTTCGAAGGCCTCCCGGAACCGGTCCACCTGCGCCTCGGCCAAGGTAAAGCCAGCCGCCGCCGGGTGCCCGCCGAACTGGAGTAAATATTCCTGACAGGCGCACAGCCCGGCATACAGATCAAAATTCTCCACCGAACGGGCCGACCCCCGGCCTTGGCCGTCGGCCAGGGAGATCAAGGCGGCGGGGCGGTAATAGCGTTCCACCAGTTTGGCCGCCACGATGCCGATTATCCCCGGATGCCAACCTGGTGCGGCCAGGACAAAAGCGGGGCGGTGCTGCCAACCTTGGCGGCGGATCTGCTCTTCGGCCGCAGCCAGGATGGCGGCCTGTTCCGCCTGACGATCCCGGTTCAGCCGATCCAGGTTCTGGGCCAGCTGGCGGGCCTGCTGCCAGTCTTCGGTGAGCAACAGTTCCAAGGCGGCCTGGGTATGTCCCAACCGACCGGCCGCGTTCAGGCGGGGGGCCAGCCGGAAGACCACATCCCGCAGCGACAGCGGCCCCGACGGCAGGCCGACCACCTCCTTGAGGGCCTGCAGACCAGGCCGACGGCTCTCGGCCAGGACCTGCAAACCTTGACTCACCAGAATACGGTTGACACCGGTGAGGGGGGAGACGTCCGCCGCCGTCCCCAGGGCCACCAGATCCAGATATTCTTTGAGATTGGGTTCAGGGTGGTGTTTAAACCAGCCCTCCTCCCGCAGGTAGGCCCGGAGCCCCAGGACCAGATTGAGGGCCACCCCTACCCCGGCCAGGTCTTTATAAGCATAGCCGCAATCCCGCCGTTTGGGGTTGATCACCGCCAGGGCCGGGGGAAGGGTGGCAGGAGGTTCGTGGTGGTCGGTGATGATGACGTCCAAACCCAGCCTGCCGGCCTGGGCCACCTCGGCGGCATTGCTGATGCCGCAGTCAACCGTCACCAGCAGGCGGCCCCGGGCTGCCAGATCGCCCAGGGCCGGTCCATGGAGGCCATATCCCTGGGTCAGGCGGTTGGGGATAAAGCTCGTGACCTGAGCACCCAGCCCCTGGAGAAAATGACGCAACAACGCCGTGGCCGTGAGGCCGTCCACGTCATAATCCCCATAAATAATAATGGGCTCTTGGCCCAACACCGCCCGGCCCAGTCGCTCTACCGCCTGGGGGAGATCCCGCAGGCTTTCGGGAGGCTGGAGGTGGGCCAGCATCGGCTCCAAAAAGGCGTCGATATCCTCCGCCGCCACCAGACCGCGGTTGAAAAGGATCTGCGCCACCAGTTCCGGTACCTGGTGCCGTCGGCTCAGTTGCCGGATCAGGGCTGTTGGCGGCGGTTGCAACCGCCAGCGTCGGCTTCGTCGTTTCACCATGAGCCGCACCGGCCGGCCCTTAGGCCACTGACTCCCCTGGCTGCAGAGGGATGACCCGGACCGAGGGTTGGTCTGTAAGATGCCGCTGTAATTCCTGGGGCGTGCCCGTCAGCACCGGGAAGGTGCCGTAGTGAATGGGGATGACAAACTGGGGTTGCAACAGCCGGCAGGCCAGGGCCGCCTCGGCGGGATCCATGACATAATGGCTGCCGATGGGCAGGATGGCCACCTGGGGATGGTAGAGCTCCCGGATCAGCTCCATGTCTTTAAACACCGCGGTATCACCGGCATGATAGGCCACAAAGCCGTTGGGAAAGGATACCACAAAACCGGCCGGATCACCGGTGGGGATAAGCTGGCCGCCCTCTTCTGCGGTGGAGGAGTGCACTGCCTGGGTCATGGTCACCCTGACGCCGCCGGCCTCCACACTGCCGCCCTTGTTCATGCCGATGACCTGGGGTACACCCTTGGCAGCCAGATATTGGGCCAGTTCATGGATGGCCGCCACCGGTGCGCCGGTGGCCTTGGCAATCTCCACCGTTTCGCCCACATGGTCCCCATGACCGTGGGTGACCAGGATCAGGCTCACCTCCCCCAGGGCCGAGATGGGAGTTTGCCGCAGGGGATTGCTGATCCAGGGATCAATGAGGACATTGGCACCGGCCCCCGCCAACTTGATGGCGGCATGCCCATAATAGGTAATGGTGACGCCTTTGCCGATAACTGTTGTACTCATGCCGTTCTTCTCCTCTCAAACTTCCATCATGTGCATCAGTTTATCCAGGTTGGCCTTGGACCCCAGGGCAATGAGGGTATCGCCCTGGAGAATAACCGTATCCGGCTGAGGGTTGAAGAGCATGGAGCCGTCCAACCGTTTAATGGCGACGATGATCAGATCCAGACGCTGCCGGATGCCCGAATCCTTGAGGGCCTGCCCGATAATGGCCGCGCCGCCGCCCACCGGAATCTCCTCCAGACTCAGGTCAATCCCTTCCCCCATGGCCATGTCCATGAAGTCCACCACGGTGGGGCGCAGGATGGTCTGGGCCATGCGATGACCCCCCAGTTCATAGGGCGATACCACCGCACTGGCGCCGGCCCGCCGCAGCTTCTGCTCCGACCCGAATTCCCCGGCCCGAGCCACAATATTTAAACGGGGATTCAAACTGCGGGCCGTCAGCACAATGTAGACGTTATCGGCATCGGAGGAGCAGACGGATACCAGCCCTCGAGCCCGCTCAATGCCGGCCGCCAAGAGCAGCTCCTCCTGGGTGGCATTCCCGAAGAGGTGCAGATACCCCGAGCGCTCCAGGACGGGCACCCGCTCCGGGTCGTTGTCCACCACGACGATGGGGATGCCGTTCTGGTGCAACTCCCGGGCAATGACTTCACCGATACGCCCGAAGCCGCAGATGATGAAATGGTTTTTGATACTGCGAACGGCTTTCTCCATACGCTTTTTCCCGAACACATCCCTGAACTGGCCTTCCACCACCATCTGGGTGATGGCCGAGACCACATAAAACATAAGGCCAATCCCCGAAAAGATCAACAGCATTGTGAAGACCCTGCCGCTGAAGCTTAAAGGGCGCACCTCCCCGAACCCCACCGTCGTCAGGCTAATGACCGTCATGTAAAGCCCTTCAAAAAAGGTCCAACCCTCCAAGAAGACGTAGCCCACACTTCCCACTATGAGCATGCCGATGAGGGCCAGGATGACGCTGGCAATCTTCTTAAGGGAGTACATGTAGTCTGACCGATGGATTCCAGGAGATTTGGGGCCGCCGCTCAGATCCCTGACCGGCTAGGGGTATCATACTGTAAGCTGGGGGTCCAGCGCAAGGCATCTCTTGCCCCGGACCGTAAACCTTGGGGGCAGCCTCAACGGCGATGCTGCCGCGGCGCCGCCCGGCCCCCGTTTTTTCCGCCCCCCTGGCGGGGAGAATATGCTACCTTATGATTATCGGCAGAAGCTGTCGCCTGGAGGTGGACCGGAGGTTACGCCCCGAGACTTTGCGGCTGCATCCACCTTTCTGATGTTAACTTACCCATACCCCGGCACCTGGTCTCGGCCCCGGCATGGACCGGGTCCATAAGCCCACCGCTGCGGTCCGGAGCAATCCTGGCTGCCTGGGGGCCTGGGTGCCGTGGCCGGAGGGGCGAGTCTGTAGCCATGATTATTCTCTACGGCGCCCTGACCCTGGCGGCCCAGGTCATTCTCCTGCGGGAATTTCTCCTCCTGGCCCGGGGGCAGGAGATCTTCCTGGGGTTGGCATTGTGGAGTTGGCTGGGCTGGACCGGGCTGGGCAGCATGTGGGGCGGCCGGCTGGGCCACCGTCTGGTGGTCTCGCCCCAGCTTTTGGCGCAGCTGCTGGCGGTGTTGGCCGGGACTCTGCCGCTCACCGTTATGGCTGTCCGGGCCGTGCCGACCATCTGGCAGTTCCCCCTGGGGGTGGCCGCGCCCTTTGGACTCCTGGCCTTCTGGTACTTGACTCTCAGCGGCCCTTTCTGTCTGCTGTCGGGGCTGTTCTTCCCCTTGGCCTGCCGCTGGCTCCAGAGGCAGTGGCCGTCCACCGGCCTGGTGGGCCAGGCCTACGGGTGGGACGCCCTGGGGATGGGGCTGGGCGGCATCCTGCTCCAGCTCCTCCTCTGGGGGCGGTGGGATAGTCTGGGGCTGAGCTGGGGCTGGTGCCTGGGCACATTTCTCTTTCTGGTGGGGTTCTTTCTGGTCCGCCGCCACACCTGTCCGGCCTGGCTCCTGGCGGCTACGGCAGTGGTGGGCGCGGCCGTGCTGGTGGCCTGGTTTTTTCACCTCCCCGCCGTCAGCCGCCATTGGCAATGGCCCCAGCGCCAGGTTCTGGCGGTGGCCGAAACGCCCCTGAGTCTCTGGACCGTCACCCAGGAGGCCGAACAGATCAGTTTTGCCGGCAACGGCCTCTGGTTCTTCACTTACCCTGATCCCCAGACCGCCGAGGAGCAGGTCCATCTGGCCCTCCTGCAGCATCCACACCCCCGGGAGGTCCTGCTCCTGGGAGGGGGGGTGGCGGGATTGGCTGCAGAAATCCTCCGGACCCCGACCCTGGAGCGTCTGGATTATGTGGAGCTGGATCCGACCCTCATCAGCCTGGCCCGCCAACTCCTGCCGTCCTCGGCCTGGGCACCTTGTCAGGATCAACGCCTCCACTTCATCATCGGCGATCCCCGGCGCTTTCTCCGGCAGGGACAGGCCCGCTATGATGTCATCATCATGGCCCTGCCGGAACCCAGCAATGCCCTGGTAAACCGGTTTTACACCCGGGAATTTTTTGCGGAGGTGCGAGCCCGGCTCCAACCCGACGGGGTCTTCAGTTTCGGCCTAACGGGCTCCGAAACCAGTCTGGGGCCGATCCGCCGGGATTTTTTGGGGATGAGCGCCGCCACCCTGCAGGCCGTCTTCCCGGAGGTGTTGGTGTATCCCGGCGTGGTTTGGCGTTTTTTTGCCTCACCCCAGGCAGATCTCTTGACCTGGGAGGCCGAGGTCCTCTCGACCCGCCGACAGGAGCGGCAACTGCCTCTCCTCTACGTCCGGGAGTATTTCCTGCGGGCCCAGCTCTCGCCGGACCGCCTGGCCTTGGCCCGGCAGTTGTTGACCCTGTCTCAAGTCCAACTCAATACCGACATCCATCCCCGGGGGCTCTATTATGGATTGCTGCTGACCGGTCTGGAAGCCGACAGCCGGCTGCCCGCCTTGCTCCTTTGGCTGTCAGCCCGAGGTCGGGGGTACCTCTTTGGCGGGGTGGCCCTCCTGACCCTGATCTTCGGCCTCTGGAGCCGGCGGCAGCGCCATCGGGGGGGACAACTACCCCAGCTCTACGGCGTCTTCGCCATGGGCGTGGCGGTCATGAGCCTGGAAATGGTGCTCCTGATCCTCTTCCAAATAACCCTGGGGTATCTTTACGGCCAGATGAGCTTGTTGTTGGCCGCCTTTATGCTGGGAATGGGGGGCGGGGCCTTTTTGACCAGCCGGGGATTGCGGCGAGGCGTCCCGGCCTGGCGGCTGGCCTGCTCCTTTCAGCTGGGCTTCCTGCTCCTCCTGGCGGGTTTGGGCTGGAGCCTGCCCCGACTTCTGGCCGGAACTTTGCTGCGCACCGAGATTTGGGGGCAGCTCGGCTTCGGCTTCCTCCTCCTGGTGGGCGGCCTCCTGGGCGGCGGCATTTTCGCCGCCCAAGCCGATCTGAGCGGACGGCAGGGAGCCTCCCCGCCCCTCAGCGCCGGTCGCCTCTATGCCATGGATTTATTGGGGGCCACCCTGGGCACCCTGGGCATTGGCTTCCTGATCCTGCCCTGTTTCGGCCCAGCCACTGCCCTGCTGCTGGCCGCCGCCCTCCAGGCCTCGGCTTGGTTGATCGGGGCCGCGGGAAAAACCCAGGGTTGGAGCCGCCCGCTGGCTCAAGGCGACTCGGACTGAGCCGCCTCCAGCTGCTGGCGAAAAGCCGCCAAGGCTCCGGGGATCAGCCGGCGGATCAGGATGGGACGCTCGCTTATGACTTCCCGCAGGTAATCAGGGTAACCGGGATGGGTGGACTTGAGGACCGGCACCGGGGTCGCTTGGCCCACCGCCGCCTTGGACAACTCCTCCACCAGGATCACCAGGGGCATCTCCAATTCCGGCAGGACCTCCACCCAATCCAGGCGACGCAGCACTTCAAAACGGCAGAAGTCCAATAACCGCAAGGCCACATCCAAAATCTGCTGTTTGACGGGACCGGGTAGATCATCCAGGATAAAGCGCGTCGAGGTGCCCCAGCCCTTCACGCCCATGACCAGGTCAAAAATGACATAGAGATGGTCATCACCGGGAGTCGCCAGGAAAAGCAGGGTCTGGTCGCTGATATCCCGGAGGGAGGTCTGAGGCCCGAACTCCTCCCGAAAACGGGCCAGCCAGGTGCGGAAGCCCTGATCAGCCGCCAACTTGCGGCGGAATTGCTCCAGTTCGATGACTGCTGCCATAACCACGATGCCAGGTCAAAGGTTAAGGATCAAAGATAGTCTTTTCGGAACCCCTTGTGGATAATACACCGGGTTGCCGCAGCCAGGCCCTTTGCCGTCGGCCGGAAGAGAGGGGACCAGGAGTGAAACCAGTCACTAAGCCCGAGGGAGTCTTTCCGGCCCTCAAGTCTGCGGGGTGGCGGTGCCGTGATTCAACAGCCGCAGCCCCCGCAACAGATACACCAACCCGGAGGCCACGGTCAGGAGGGCGGTGAGCCAGCAGCTGAGCAGGAAAAACCAGCCGGGGCATGGCGCCAACTCTCTCCAGAGGGTGAGGAAAACCGTCAGAATCTGAGCCGCCGTGGCCCACTTGCTGATCTGGGCCGGCTCAATGCGCACCTGCACGGCAAACAACTTCAAGATGATGATACCACCCACAATGACCACATCCCGGCTGATAACAATGACGGCAAGCCAGGGAGGGATTTTGCCGAAATACCCCAAGGTGAGATAACTGGCAGACATGAGCAACTTGTCGGCCAGAGGATCGAGGAGGGCCCCCAACGGCGATTTCTGCTGAAAATTCCTGGCAATATAACCATCTACCATGTCGCTCAAGCCCGCCACCAGAAAGACCGCCAAGGCCCGCCCATAGGAGTTCTGGAGGAGGAAGATGACAAAGAGGGGCGTGGCCAGGATCCGGACCACGGTGATAACATTGGGAATAGTAATAGAAGAATTGACCACGGGGGCTTCCGACTCCAAGGGCAAACAACCTCGATCCACCTCAAGGTATTGCCAATATACCACACTCCACCAAAAAACACACCCCCCACCACGGTTCAACGCCCGGCAGACCGGAAAAAGTCCTTGAGAAGCCTGAGGGCTGCCGGGAATTGGTCCGGGGCCAGCCAGTGGACATCCGGCTCGGCCCGGAACCAGGTGAGCTGGCGTTTGGCATAGCGGCGGGTATCCCGCTGCAGCTGGGCCACCATGTCATCCCAGGCAAGCCGGCCGTCGAGAAAGGCCGACACATGGCGATATCCCAGGGATTGCATGGGCTTGAGGGTGGCGGGATAGCGGCGCCGCAGGTCCTGCACCTCGGCCACCAAGCCCTGGGCCAACATGGCGGTGACCCGGGCCTCGATGCGGGCGTAGAGCTCGTCCCGGGGCCGGTTCAGGGCGATGATCAGGGGGCGGTACGGGCTGTCGGCAAAACGGTGGGCCTGCTGCTGCGCCGAGAGCTGGCGGCCGCCGGCGGTGATGACCTCGAGGGCCCGGAGGATGCGGCAGGTATCGTTGGGGTGCAGGCGGGCGGCGGTGGCCGGGTCCAAACGGCAGAGCCGGTCGTACAGAACAGGCAGACCCTGAGACTGCAATTCCTCCTGGAGCTGCTGCCGGGCCGACTCATCCGGCACGCCGTCGTCACAGATGCCATGCAGCAGGACCCTGATATAGAGGCCGGTGCCGCCGACGACCAGGGGCGGGATGCCTCGCAGCTGCAAGTCCGCCAATACCCGGCGGCCCAGCCGGTAATAATCAGCCGCGTCAAAGTCCTGGTCCGGAAAGACCACGTCCAGCAGGTGGTGGGGCACCAAAGCCCGCTCCTCCCAGGTGGGTTTGGCGGTGCCAATATCCAGTTCCCGATAGACCTGGAGGGAATCGGCGTTGACGATGTGTGCCCCCAGCTCCTGGGCCAACCGGATGGCCAGGGCGGTCTTCCCCACGCCCGTAGGCCCGGTGAGGACGGCCACCGGCAAGGCCCCTTTTTTAGTAGAACTACTCAATTTATCATCTTCCTTGAACCAGCCAACAGGATTCTCCCCGTTTAAAACATTTGTCGATAACTATATAAATAATTTATATTTTTATTTAATATAACCCGACCTGCATGTTTATCGAATTGAACATGATGTTCCGGAAATGAAACCAGGGATCATCTGTTAAAAGCTAACTTACTGATTTATCAACATAGATTAATTTGGCACACGATTTGCTACATATTATGACAGATGGGTTGCATTGCCTATAATAAATCAGGCTTAGGTTAGGTCAGAATGCCGGTCCCCCCTCCGGTGTTAGACTGGTGGCCAGGTGGCGCCCATCACCAAAAGCCTCTCGCTCCTCAGTTGGCTTGGAGCGAGGAAATTAACATATGTTGTGATCAAAGGAGAAGCACCATCATGAAAAAACTATTCACCTTATGGTTGGCCATCCTGGTCTTGGCCATCGCCCTGCCGGCTCAGGCCATCACCCTCTACAACAGCGGTGAACCGACTCTTTGGTCCATCGTCAACGGGTGGCTTGGCACCACCTATACCCAGGCCCAGCTCGAAGCCGCCCCGGTGGTGGAGACCCTGCCGGCCAACAATTATATCGTGCTGCACCGGGCCCGCTATTCGGCCTGGGACCAGGCATTCGGCTATTATGATGCCTCCACGGCCAATACCCCGGGAACCGAGACCGCGCTCTTCACACTGACCAGCAATGTCAATGAAGCCTATACCTATGCCTTTGCACCGGGGACGACCTTTGGATTCTATGACAAACCCAGCGGCAGTGATAAGAAGTATACCGAACTGGTTCCCAACCCGGGCAGCGGTCCCCAATCCAACGGCCTGATCTTCAAGCTCAACGACAGTGCTGGTAAACTCCATTACATCATTGCCTTTGAAGACCAAAACTACAGCAGCAGTACGGGAAAGATGGGCGATCAGGATCACAATGACCTGGTGGTGCATGCAGTGGTGCCGCTGCCGGGGACGCTGATCTTGTTGGGGACCAGTCTGCTCCGCCTGGCCGGTCGCCGTCGGCGCCAATAATGATGCATCTTTAGGCCCGGTGCAGGGGGGGACCGGGCCTGATGTTTGCCTATCTGCCGCCGGAGAGGTTAAGAATCAGCCGCCCACGGTCCTCACCTTGGTTTTCTGTCATTCCCCGAACAACCGTTCCCCCATCAGCCAGCGCACAGCAGCATCGGGTCGGTCCAGCAGGCACAGGATAGCCTGGGTCAGGTCGAGGGGACCGGCCTGCAGGCCAAAGGTTCGGCCCACTTGGGCCAGGCCGTGGCTCAGGGAGACGTAGACGATGTGGCGATGGCTGTAGAAAGGCACCACGGGCGTGAGAGGGTCGTTCAGTTCCTGGTAACAGGCGGCCGCATCCAGAGAGTGCATGGCCCGGCAGGCCAGGGGGCGGGCCTCATAGGCCAGGCAACGGTGTTCCTGCAACAGTGGGCAAGGAAAGGCGGCCCGGTGGAGGGCAGCCGCGGTTTTGCTCAGACCCGCCCGCCGGGCCAGGGACTGTTGCGCCCGTTGGTGCAAGGCTTGGCGCTGGGCCGGCGAAAACCTGGCCTCCAGAAAACTCCCGAGAAACAGGGCCTCCGGCGCCGTCAATTCCACTTGGTTGAAACAGCAGGCGTCGCAGCCGGGTGCACAGGCCACCGGCCGGGGCAGAGGTTGGGCCTCTTCCAGTTGGGCCAGGCAATGCTCGGCGTAATAGATGGCGGTTCGGGCTAAATCCAGCACCTGTTCCGGGGTGGGAGCAGAGCGGAGCAGGGCGATGGCGCCGTCGGCAAAGCGGGCGGCCAGCTCCGGGTCCAGGAAGGGATTGGCGGCCGGTGGGGACATGGGGACCTCCGTGGTGGGGGATAAACACTCCTGCCGCAGGACTCGACAGGGGTAAGGGGGATGCGGCTTCCGGCCCCGGGCGGCGCCTCCCCCCTTGTCAACCTCTCTGTAGGTCACTTAAATTCCCGGTGGCAGCGGCTGAGACTGGCCTGGATATCGGCCAGCTCATGCTGGAACATGTCCACCTGGCCGAGGCGGTGGGCCTGCTCCAGGTTATGGAGGTGGGACAGATAGAGGTCCATTTCCGCCTGCCATTCCGGGTCGGCCTGTTGGGCAAAGGCGTCGCTGTCCCGGAGGAAGTCGGCCAGCAGGGCTTCGCTGGGCAGGTTGCCGCCGGCCGCGGCTTTCTTGAGGGCCGACCAGGAGGCGGCCAGGCGCTTCTTGATCACCTGGAAGCTCTCAACCTGGGCGGCCAGGGCCTGTTGCTGCCCGGCGGCGTAGCTCGCCAGGGTGGAAAAGCTGAAGCGCAGCTTGGCCACCAACCGCCCTTTTTTTTCCTTCACCAGGATTTCGGCCGCAGCCAGGGGGGGCAGTTTTTGACTCAGGCCGGCAACCTGCAGCTCCCCCCGGCGGATCTGGTCCGCCAGGGAGGTCAGATAGTCCGCCAATTCCTCCCGGGGGAACTCCCGTTCCCAACGTGCTTCCATGGAACCTTCCCCGATAATGGGTCTGTTATTTTTTCAGCTCTTTGCCGACGGCAAAGGCGGGGGCCAGATAGGGGCCGGTGGCATAGTAGGCCAGGCTGTCCATGGCAAAGCTGAAGGGCTTGATTTTCGTGATATCCGGGATGCCTTTCTCGGTGAGGTGGTCTTCCTCAACTTTGATGTCCACAATTTCGCCGACAAACAGGGTATGGAGGCCGATCTCCAGGACATGGATCACCTTGCATTCCAAGGCCATGGGAAATTCCTGCACATAAGGGGCGTCCACCAGCTCGCTGGCCACCGGGGTCAGGCCGGTGACGGCGAATTTGTCGGTGTCCCGGCCGGAGGCGATACCCACGTAATCGGCCTCTTTGACGTACTGCTCCGGCGGGATTGAGATGGTAAAAGCCTTCCGGGCCATGAGGTTGCCGTAAGTATACGTGGCTTTTCTGAGGCAGATGGTGACGCAGGGTGGTTTTGAACAACAGATGCCGCCCCAGGCCACGGTGGCGATATTGGGTTTCTTGGCATCGTCATAGGTACCGACGATGAACACCGGCATGGGATAAAGAAAGGTCTTGGCACCGATGGATTTTTTCATGTCTACCTCCCGGTCTGTTGCAGATCAGATATGGACTGTTGCAAAATCTCCTGAAAATATTGAAGTTCCTGTTGAAAGGTGCGGCGGGCGGCCAGGAAGTTGTCGGCCTGGGTGCGGTCGGGAATTTTCTTCACGTCCACCTGGGTTAGCAGGGTGTTGTACGCCAGACATTCCTGGAGATACTCCTGGGCTTTGTGATGCCATTGTTTTTTCTCTGCCGCCGGTAGTTGCGGGTCCCGGGCGATTCTCTGCCAGTGGGTGATATTGCGGCGCAGGTCTTTGGTATTTTCTTGAAGTTCCGCGGTGACCGTCGTCAGTTCCTGGAGGGCCGTCGGTGAGGCTCCCTTGGCAATCGCCGGACCTTGGGCCGCGGCGGCCGGGAGTGAGGCGGCCAGGAGCAGCCACAGGCCGAGAAGCGTCGCCATACCTGTCATGAGTACTCTACCTTTCCGGTTCCAGGAGTTGGGGAACCAGCACGCCGGCCGGGCCCTGGAGAGCCAGATCGTAAAAGGCCGACTGGGGAGTAGATTCCAGATTCAGTTCCGCCACCAAAGCCCCCCGTTGTTTGGCCAGGCGGCCCAGGGAGGCCGCGGGTTGGACCAGTCCGGAGGTGCCGATGACCAACAGCACCTGGCAAGTCTCCACGGCCGTCCAGGCTGCGGCCATGATCTCGGGATCGAGCATCTCTCCGAACCAGACTACATGGGGCCGCAGCCAGGCGCCGCAGGTGTCGCAGGTGGGCAGCGGCGGCAGGTCTAGACGGCGGTCCTCCTGCACCAGACCGCAGCCGGTGCAGCGCAGGTGCCAGATGTTGCCATGGAGTTCGATGATCCGGCGGCTTCCCGCCAAGGCGTGGAGGCCGTCGATATTTTGGGTGATCAGGGTAAACTCGGGCAGGCGCCGTTCCAGGGCGGCCAGGGCCAGGTGCGCCGGATTGGGCTTAAGGGGCGCCAGCAGCCGCCGCCGCCATTGGTAGAACTCCCAGACCAGCTGAGGATCACGCTGAAAGGCCTCAGGGGTGGCCAGGTCCACGGCCCGATATTGGCGCCAGAGGCCATCCTGGCCCCGGAAGGTGGGCACCCCCGATTCGGCCGAGATGCCGGCCCCGGTCAGGGCCGCCACCCGTCGGCTCTGGGCAATCTTCTTTCTCAGCAGGCTCAGGGCATCAGCGGCCAAGTTGGAGCTCCCTAAAAGACGGTTGCGTCTTCCCGGTCATCTGGACCAATAGACCCGGACGAATTTATTCATGTGGGACCAACGGAAATCCAGGTTGCCTTTATAGGCCCGGTAAACGGCTTTGCCCAGACGCTGGGCTAATTTCTCGGTGGTGGTCTCCACCACTAGGTGGTCGGCGCCTTCGGGAACTATCTGGATGACCCGGTCCAAGGGGCTCTTCTGGGCAACGCGTTCAGCCTCCCGGTGCAGCAGCGTAATGATTTCGTCCCGATGCTGGGCGAGGAATCCCCCCTCCAGCGTCAGGACCCCCTCATAATAATGATCCTGGACTTTTTGGCAACCCGGACAGGTGACCCGGTTGGTGGTATCTTTTTGGAAATGCTGATTGTAGAGGGCCTCGTCATAGAACCAGCGCTTGTTCTGGTAAACAGCCTTACAGGTGGTACAGACGGCCATTTCCCCCCGGCCGCCGGCCGGCAGGTAGGGGTCGTCCACGCGGCCGAATTTTTTGCCCTTCTCACCGCTCCATTTCCGTTCTTTGTACTTTTCCATAAGCGCCTCCTGGGGTCAGACCGGTTCGAGTAGTGCCCATCCGGAAACTGCGGCTGCATAGGTGACAGAGCCTTGGGGGCTTGATAAATCAAGTCCCTACAATAGACGCGCCTTGCAACTCCGGCCTTTCCGGGTGGACACGGACTAGAGTTGCCGCCAAACCGGGGGTTCATGCCGACGACGGATTGGCCGTTGCGGCTGCCGCCTTGCGGTCTCAAGACGAACTCATGGAAGGTTGGCGGTGTTTTTCCCTCTCAGTTATTTTCGCCAAAACCTAAGATAAATTCAAATAAAATCCCCGGGACCGGGCCGACCGGGGAGAAAAATCCCTTTTCCCGACCGCCGATTCTTTGACTTTGATCCGGCAATATGATAAACATGGAAGAAATAAGGGATTTTTTCAGCCTACTAAGCCTGGAGCCGGTCAGGCCGGCCCGGGACTGAAGAGGAGACCAGCCGATGTTTACCCAGGCCACTGTTTCTGAAGAGCAACAACTGCCGGCGCCGGCGTCGCCTGATTGGAGTTGGGCCTTGGACCAGATCATGGGGGAGATCAGACCGGTTCTGAAACGCATCGCCCCCCACGAGGCCGAGACCTTGCTCCGGGAGCTGGAAGCGGCCCGCCGCATCTTCTGTTTCGGGGCCGGACGCTCCGGTTTTGTCCTGCGTTCTTTTTGTATGCGGCTCATGCAGTTGGGCTTTACCGTCTACTATGTGGGCGAAACCATTACCCCGCGCATTCAGCCGGGAGATGTCCTGGTAACCATTTCCGGGTCGGGGGAAACGGGCCACACCTGCGGATTGGTGCGCCAGGCCCACAGCCGCCGGGCCCGGACCGTAGCCTTGACGGCGCACCGGAATTCGGCCATCGGCCGCCTGGCCGATCTGACCGTAGTTATTCCCGGCACCACCAAATTGACTCTGGACCAAGAGGAAGAGTCGCATCAATGCCCGGGCAGCCTCTTTGAACAGGCGGCCTTCCTTTTCCTCGAGGCCGTGGTCCTGTTGTTGTTTCATCGCCGTTTGGGGCGGGACCGCCAGGAGTTATTGGCCCGCCATGCCGACTTGGAATGAGGATCCATCCTGGCTCGCAGCTTCTGACTCAGTTTCCTTACCGGTGGGGCCACTGCGCCCCATGCCAAGCCAGGGCCCTGCCAGGGGCGGTCCAGGGCGGCCACTTCAGGCCTGCCGCCCATTTTCTTCTCATCTGACAACTATCAACTATCAACTCGGAACTCTATGCAGATACCTCTCCAACTTGCCTTGGATTTTGTGGACCTTTCCCGGGCGCTGACGGTGGCGGAGCTGGCAGTGCCGGCCGGGGTGGATTGGCTGGAGGCGGGGACGCCTCTCATCAAGAGTGAAGGACTCAACGCGGTGCGGGAATTGCGGCGTCGTTTCCCGCAGCACACCATTGTTGCTGACATGAAGATCATGGACGCCGGCCGCATTGAAGTGGAGTGCGCGGCCAAGGCCGGGGCCGACCTGGTAGATGTTTTGGGGGCGGCCAGCGATGCCACCATTGCCGAATGCGTGCAGGCCGGCAAGAATTACGGCGCCAAGATTGTCGTGGATCTCATCAGCGTCCCTGATCCGGTGGCCCGGGCGCAACAGGCCGAGGCCCTGGGGGCCGATTATATTACGGTGCACGTGGCCATCGACGAGCAGATGGCCGGCCGGGACCCGTTTGAGCTGCTGCGGCAGGTGAGCCGGGCGGTGCAGATTCCCGTGGGGGTGGCGGGGGGGATCCACTCCGGCACGGCTTGGCAGGCGGTGGCCGCCGGTGCCAGCTATGTCATTGTGGGCGGCGCCATCACCAAGGCCACGGATCCGGCTCAGGCCACGCGGGAGATCCGCCGGGCCCTGGACGAGCAGGTGGAGATTCCCACAACGCTGTTTCAGCGGGTGGGACCGTCCCAGATATTGGCTGCCCTGCAGCAGGTGTCGGCGGCCAATCTCTCTGATGCCCTGCATCGGGGCGGGGTCCTGCCGGGCCTCCGGCCCCTGATCCCCGGTTTGAAGGTCGCCGGCCGGGCCTTGACGGTACGCACCTACCCGGGCGATTGGGCCAAACCGGTACAGGCCATTGATCAGGCCGAGCCGGGGGATGTCATTGTGGTGGATGCCGGCGGCGTCGGCCCGGCCATCTGGGGAGAGCTGGCCACCCATTCGGCCCTGCAACGCCGGGTGGCCGGAGTGGTCATCGAGGGGGCTTTGCGGGATGCCGGGGATATTGCCCAGCTCCGCTTCCCGGCCTTCACCCGGCTGGTCATGCCCAACGCCGGGGAGCCCAAAGGCTTCGGCGAAATCGGGGTGCCCATCCGCATCGGTCAGATCACGGTGGAAACCGGGGACTGGATATTGGGAGATGACGACGGCGTGGTGGTCCTTCCCCAGAAACTGGCCGTGGAATATGCCAACCGGGCCATGGACGTCCTGGAGCGGGAGAACCGCATCCGGGAGGAGATTAAAGGCGGCAGGACCCTGGGAGCGGTGGTCGAGTTGCTGCGGTGGGAAAAGAAGAGGTAGCGGTAGGCAGCGCGGTGGCAGGGGAGAGATAACATGGCGGCACAAAAACCGGCTGATGCCATGGCCGCGGCCCGGGAGAACATGGTCCGGAGCCAGCTCATCCCCCGGGGGATCCGGGACCCCAAGGTACTTGCCGCCATGCGCAAAGTGCCGCGCCATCTCTTTGTGGAGGAGGCCCTGCGCAGCCAGGCCTATGGGGACTTTCCGCTGCCCATCGGCGAGCAGCAGACCATTTCCCAGCCCTATATCGTAGCCTTCATGACCGAGTCCCTGGAACTGACCGGCACCGAGAAGGTCCTGGAAATCGGCACCGGCTGCGGCTATCAGGCGGCGATCCTGGCGGAGCTTGTCCCCCAGGTCTACAGCATTGAGCGCTTACCCGATCTGGCGGCCAAAGCCCGGCGGACGCTGGAGGCGCTGCGCTATTTTAACGTCAAAATCAAGGTGGGTGACGGCACCCTGGGTTGGCCCGAGGAGGCCCCCTTTGACGCCATCATGGTCACAGCCGCAGCGCCGGGTATTCCCCGGCCCCTGTTGGATCAGCTGGCCATGGGGGGCCGCCTGGTCATCCCCGTAGGGGATCGGTTTTCCCAGACCCTGGACGTGGTCCACAAAACGTCGGAGGGCATCAAACATGACTATCGGGGCGGCTGCCGGTTCGTCAAACTCATCGGCAGCTACGGCTGGGATTCTTGACCGCCGTGGCGGCGTGAGGGCGTTTCCTCCCCCTCCTCCCGGCCGGCGGCATCCTCCTGCTTGAGGCGGAAAAATTCACTCATCAGCTGGCGAGCCAGAGGCGCAGCCGTCTTCCCGCCATGCCCGCCGTGTTCAACGATGACGGCCACGGCAATCTGACTTTTTTCCACCGGCGCAAAGCTGACAAACCAGGCATGGTCCTGGGTCTTCACCCTTTTCTTGCCCTTGCCTTCCCGCCCCAATGACACCACCTGGGCGGTGCCGGTCTTACCGCCCACATCGGCATAGGGAATACGGGCGGCGGTGCCGGTGCCGCCCTCATGGACGACGCCCCGCAAGGCCCGGCGCACCAGTTCCAGGGTCTTGGCCGAAGCCCCCAGGCGAGACTGGACCTGAGGCTGAAACTGGTAGGCCACCTCACCGTCTGGATTGACGACCTTTTCCACCACCGTGGGCGTATAGATAATGCCGCCATTCCCCATGGCCGCCGCCACCCGGACCATCTGCAGCGGCGTCACCAGGTTGTAACCCTGACCGATGGCGATAGACGGCGTTTCCCCCTCATACCAGGGTTGGTTGAAGCGCTTTCTTTTCCACTCCGAGGAAGGTACCACGCCAGCCTTTTCCGAGTCCAGGACAATGCCGGTGGGGGCCCCCAGTCCGAATTTATAACTCCATTTGGCAATCCGGTCCACTCCCAACCGCAAGCCCACATTGTAATAATAGACATCGCAGGATTGGACCAGACTGCGATGCAAGGCCACGGAGCCATGCCCGCGCTTGGCATGGCAGTTAAAATAACGGTTGCCTACCTGCATTCCACCCCGACAGACAAAGGTGGTAGAGGGATTGACAATGCCCTCTTCCAGGGCCGCCACGGCTGTAACGATTTTGAAGGTGGAGCCCGGCGGGTACTGGCCCTTCAGGACCCGATTCTCCAAGGGATGGTCCTTGTTATTGATCAGCTCCCGCCAGTATTCAGTCGAAACGGTCCGGGCAAAACGGCTCTGGTCATAGGTGGGGGCCGAGGCCATGGCCAGGATGCGGCCGGATTGGGGATCCATAGCGACGATGGCACCGACTTTGCCCTGTAACAGCTCCTCGGCTTTGGCCTGGAGACGCCAGTCAATGGTGAGGTAGACGTTGCCGCCGGGGCTGGCCGGGGTGTTGCTCAACAGCCGCAACTGGCGGCCATGGGCGTCCACCTCCACCTGCTGGCTGCCCCGCTGCCCGGTGAGATAAGCATTATAGCCCAACTCCACGCCGCAGCGGCCGACGTCGTCGCCCATTTTATTCTGGGGAAACTTGCCGCTCTTCAACTGGGCTTCCGTAATCTCTCCCAGATAGCCGATAATATGGGAGCCCAGGTTATTGGTCAGATACTCCCGTTTAGGCTGAATCTGGATGACCACACCCGGCAGTTCATATTTATAGGTTTCCAGGAGGGCCACCTCATCCATGCTCAAATCCTCTTTAATACGGATGGTGCGGGCCAGGTTATCCTGTTGAGCGGTGAGAATACGCGTCAGGATGTCCAGGTAATTCAAATTCAGGAGCAGGCCGAGATTGCGGGCCAGGGCCTTGGCATCGGGGACATCCTCCAGGACGACCAGGGCGTCGTATGACTCCCGATTGTTCACTAACACCACCCCCCGGGCGTCGAAGATCATCCCCCGCCACGGCGGCAGATCCCGATAACGCACCCGGTTGCTCTCGGATTTCTGGCTGAACTCATAGCCCTTGACTACCTGCAGATACCAGACCCGCAGGACGAGGAATCCGAAGAGGAGGGCCACCACCATCGCTACATAGAGGAGCGACCGGCGGCTGCGCTCATAATCCTCCGGCTCCATGGGACCGGTGGGTCCCAAACCCCGGATTGCCGGAGGGGCGTCGTTAACAGAAAGCGGATTTCTCATAATGGCCGAGCAGCTAAGCAGTGGCCAGTGGCCAGGAAAATAAAGTTTCGGGGTCCGAGGAAAAAAGCCTCGATGGCAGGTCGGGCATTGTTGTTTCGGGTTTCCGGTTTCCGGAAGAGCTTCTCTTTTAGGCTCTCTTATAGTGGGGCGGGCCTCTGTGCCCGCCCAAGGTAGCCAAAGGCAGCGACCTGTATTTTCATGGTTCGCAGGTGACTTCTATAACTAATGGCAATTAATTATAAAATAAAGTTTTCAGTGGTCATTTGTAGGGGCGGGCCAAGCCCTCCCCAGGCCTGCCGGCGGCGGTAAGCCGGAGTGGTTGAGGTTTACCAACGCAACCCGGCCAGGAAAGGCCGGGGCGATTTTTTCAAGATCCAGCGCTGCCAGCCGATTTCCAGCAGCCGGAACAGGCCGAACACCAAAGGGGCGCTGAGGGCCGTGGTCAACAGCTGCTGCAGGGCCTGCCGGAGCATGGCCAGATGGACCACCGGCACGGGCAGCAGAAGATGGAGCAACCCCACCATGATGGCGGCCTGGAGGACCATTATGAGCCCCACGCCGGCAATCTGAGGGAAGACATAGAGGAAGTTTAAACGCCGGCGGCTGAGAGCAGTCCCCATTACCGCAGTCAGAAGGAGGGCGGCGTGTAGTCCCAGCGGGGCCAGGCCATAACAGTCCAACAGCAGGCCGTAGAGCCAGGCCAGGCCAACGGCATAGGGGATATCCAGCCGCAGGGTCACAAAGACGATATACAACGTCAGGAAATCGGGACGCCACGGGGCCGGAAACGGTCCCACGTGCTGCAGGAAAAAGAGGAAAAAGCCCAGGAGTAGATAGAAAAGTGACATGGTTGCGAGGTTAGGGTTTAGTGAGGACTGTCTGCACGGTCTTGACCACCAGGACTTCCTCCAATCGGGTGAAGTCGGCGGCCGGTTCCACTTCCACCTCCTGGAACAGACCGGGCACTTTTTTATCCACCCCGGTTACCTTCCCCAACACGGTCCCCCGGGGGTAAATGCCTCCCAGTCCCGAGGCCAGGATCACGTCACCGACCTGGACATCCTGATTCTTGTGAATGTACCGCAGGAAGCAGCGGTTGGCGCCCACGCCGCTGAGGATACCCCGGAGGCGGTTGCGCTGCACGATGGCATCCACGGCGCTGGCGCGGTCAATGATCAGGAGGACTTTGGCATAATCCGGGTAGACTTCCACGATCCGGCCCACCACTCCGGAGGCATTGAGCACCGGCATGCCCCATTTGATATCGTCGTTGGCGCCTTTATCCAGAAAGGCGCACTTAAACCAGATGGAGAAGTCATAGCCGATGATCCGGGCCCCGGTGACGGGCAGGGCCGCCTGGTTTTTAAACTCCAATAATTGGCGGAGGCGTTCCTTTTCCAGAAGGGTCTCTTGATAGAGGGCCTCTCTGCTCAGGCTCTCGGTGGCATATCTTTTCAGGCGTTCATTCTCGGCCTGGACTCCCACCAGATAGATGTAACCCCGCCAGACGCGGTTGACCACCGCTGCGGATTCTTGAAAAAAATTAAAGACCGGGGCGGTGGCCCGGATCACCATGGCGGCCAGGGGCGCCAGGGGATTGGGTTCCCGGATGCTGGCCGATATCAGCGTGAAGATCAGGAGGACGGAGATGCCCACGATGAGGGGCAGCTGGTAACGGCGCCGGGAGACATCGTCACTCTTTTTATTCAACGGTCACTTCCCGGAGGATCTCGATGTCATCCAACGCCCGGCCGGAGCCCAGGACCACGGCTGATAAAGGGTCTTCGGCGATGTGGATGGGCACGCCGGTCTCCTGGTGTAAAAGGGCGTCCAGATGTTTCAGCAGGGCGCCGCCGCCGGTGAGATAAATCCCCCGATCCACGATATCAGCGGCCAGTTCCGGCGGGGTCTGCTCCAAGGCCGTCTTCACGGTATTGATAATGGTATCAATCTGTTCCTGGATGGCCTCCCGCACTTCCTCGGAGTTGATGGTGAGAATTTTGGGGATGCCGGTTACCAGGTCCCGGCCTTTGACGTCGATCTCCTCGGGTTCGCCCAGAGGATAGGCGTTGCCGATGGTGGTCTTGATGATTTCGGCGGTGCGTTCACCGATGAGGAGATTATATTTCCTCTTGATGTAATGGAGAATGGATTCGTCCATTTTGTCGCCGCCGGTGCGCACGGATTTGCAGTAGACGATCCCGGCCAGAGAGATGACCGCCACTTCGGTGGTGCCGCCGCCGATATCCACCACCATATTACAGGTGGGCTCGGTAATGGGCAGACCGGCGCCGATGGCGGCGGCCATGGGCTCCTCGATGAGATAGACTTCCCGGGCGCCGGCGGATTCCGCCGATTCCCGCACCGCCCGCTTTTCCACCGGGGTGATGCCCGACGGCACACAGACGATAATGCGGGGGCGGATGAGGGTGCGGCGGTTGTGGACCTTTTGAATGAAATGCCGGAGCATGGCCTCGGTGATCTCGAAATCGGCGATGACCCCGTCTTTCATGGGACGGGTGGCGACGATGTTTCCCGGGGTGCGACCCAACATCATCTTGGCCTCCCGCCCTACGGCCAGAACCTTATTGCGATCCCGAGCATTCTTGCGCACGGCCACCACCGAGGGTTCGCTCAGGACTATGCCTTTGCCTTTGACATAAACCAGGGTGTTGGCAGTCCCCAGATCAATGGCCAAGTCATTGGAAAATATCCCCAATATCGGGTCTAAAAACATAACGGGCTCCTTCGGGTCGGCCTGGTCTCCGGCCTCACCCAGTTTTGCTGCTCACGCCGCTGGCGGAAACATTTTCATGCTTTTTCAAACCATACCTGGTATACTAAAATTACTGCGGCGGCTGCGACTTCGTACCTAACACCAGCTGTGGTCGGCAAAGCGAAGAAGAATTGGGCTTGTGGTAGAGGTAGCATCATTTATTGTGGCATGATCCGGGAAAAATTCAACCTTAAAAATACAGCCGGTGCCAGAACGCTGTCTCTGCTGATAAAAACCTGCAGGCCGCTTGACAGATCAGGGAAAATCTGTTTTATTTACTAATTTTAAACAATATGACCAGGATGGCCCCCACACCCTCCCTAATCCATCGGCGACGGGGCGGCCATCCCCCCAGGCAGGGCAACAGCACCTGAGGCTGTGTTGAGGGAGCCGACGTGTCGTCGGGACTGCCCGGGTACCAATGAGTTGATGACGGCCCTGCCCCATCGGCTGCGACGGGTTGCAGCCAAAGACGGGCAGGCGCCTGCCAAGCCGCGGCGCGGGGCAGGAAGTTTTCCAGCAAAGGTAAGGAATTATGAAGCGAACCTATCAACCGCATAATCTCAAGCGGGCTCGGTCTTATGGTTTTTTAACCCGGATGAGTACCCGGGGTGGTCGTTTGGTCATTAAACGTCGGCGTGCCAAGGGCAGAAAGAGATTGGGGATCTAATCGGCAGCCATACCGGTTGACCATCACCATCGGGCACGTGCAGGCAACATACGTCAGGGACAGCCATTTCTCGGGGCCAGGCCAGATTTACCAAAGCCGATCGTCTCCTCCGCCGGTCTGATTTTCTGCGGGTGAAACGGGGAGGGCAGAATCGGCACACCGCGCATTTTATCATCTCTCTGGCCCATAATGACGTCCAGCGTCCCCGTCTGGGAGTGGTGACCACCAAAAAACTGGGGAAAGCCGTAGAACGGAATCGGGTTAAGCGCTTATTACGGGAATTTTTCAGGCTCCACAAGGGAGTTCTGCCTCCTCACGATATCGTTATTATTGCCAAACGCAATGCTGCCGGACTGACTTATGCCGACGTCCAAAGGGAATTGGGCGCCGTCTTGACCCCACCCGGCAAACACGAGGGGACAGGTGGTTAAGTTCAGCCTCATACTCCTGCGGGGTTATCAGCTCTTCCTTTCCCCCCTTTTCCCCCATACCTGCCGTTTTTACCCCAGTTGTTCCCAGTATGCCTGTCAAGCCCTGCAACAATATGGTTTTTGGCGGGGGTGGCAGTTGGCCGGACGTCGCCTGTTGAAATGCCATCCCTGGCATCCCGGGGGTGTGGACCCGGTGCCCTAGAGACCGCCATATCGGTCGGCGGTGAAGTCCCGACACGGCGGCGGTCCGGTCTTAACAGCCGGGCCTTCAAGGCCATGGTCCCCCTTTTCATTGCTGCTTCCGGCAGCTGACCGACTGCTGAGGTGAACTCTATGGAAAAACGTATGTTGTTGGCGGTAGTGCTGAGTTTTGCCGTTTTTGCCGGCTTTGCTTATGTGCAGCAGAAACTTCAGCCTCCGGCGCCGCCGCCGACATCTTCCTCGGAACCTGCGGCTGCGGCCAAGCCAGCAGCTGAACCGGAGCCGTTGTCGGCCCTGCCGGCCGTCCCCAAGGTTCCGCCCCTGGCCAAGATGGCGGGGGGCCGTCTGCCCCGGGACATCGTCGTGGAGACGCCCCTGTATCGCGCCGTGATCACCGAGCAGGGGGCCCGGGTGAAAAGCTTCCGCCTGAAAAAGTTCTGGGATGCCTTGCCCTTCCAAAAAATCCGGGAATTCAGCCTCTGGATGTTCAGCCTTGATATCCAACGGTATCGCTCATTGGGAGAAATCACCAATCCCAAGGAGTTGATCCGCACCGAAAATCCGGAACAGTACCCCTTGGGCCTGACCTGGCAATCCCAGGGACTCACGGTGGGGCCGGAAGTAATTTACACCGCCGATCGGGAGAAGGTGGTGGTGCCCGCCGATGGGTCCGTCCGGCTGAATTTCATCCATACCGAACCCGAAGGCCTCACCCTGGTGAAGAGTTTTGTCTTCCAGGGCGATACCTATCGATTGGACATGCTTACCACGATCCACAACCGGGGAGATTCGCCCCGCCCCGGTGGCATGGTCATTTCGCTTTACGATGATTTCAACCACCTGGAAGGTTCCGGTTTCTCCGGATTCGTCTGGTCCAGTAAAAAGAGCCGGGACAGCCTCACCGTCGCCAGCCTGAAAGAACCCAAAACCATCTCGGACTTTGACTGGGTCTCTTTGGAAACCGGCTTTTTCATGATGGCGGCAGTGCCCACCGCCCAGGTCCCAAAACCGGCGGCAGTGGTCCAAGACCTTCCCCACAAAGTCATGTCGGTGGGCCTCAAGGTGGGGATTGACCAGCTGGATCCCGGCGCCGGGGTCACGGTGCCCTATATCTTTTACTTCGGCCCCAAGGACCGGACCATCTTGAAGACCGTGGGCTTCGGTCTGGAAAACACCGTGGACTTCGGCTGGTTCCACGTATTGGCCCTGCCTCTGTTATATGTGTTGAAATTCTTCTATGGTTTCTTCCACAACTGGGGGCTGGCCATCATCGCCCTGACCATTATCATCCGCATCCTGTTCATCTATCCCAACCACAAAAGTTTTATTTCCATGCAGAATATGCAGAAGCTGCAGCCCAAGATCGCCAAACTGCGGGAGAAATATAAAGACGATCGGGAAGCCTTGAATAAAGAGCTCATGAACCTCTACCGGACCTATAAGGTCAATCCCATGGGAGGCTGCCTCCCCATGCTGCTGCAACTGCCGGTGTTCATTGCGCTCTACAATATCCTGGGTTATTCCATTGAGTTGCGCAATGCCCCCTTTATTTCCACCCTCCCCTTTACTGATATCGTCTGGCTGGCTGATCTCTCCGCCAAAGACCCTCTCCTGATCACCCCCATCATCATGGGGGCCACCATGTTTATCCAGCAGAAAATGACGCCGTCGCCGGGTGACCCGGCCCAAGCCAAGGTGATGTTGTTCATGCCCCTCATTTTTACCTTTATGTTTCTCAACTTTGCATCGGGTCTGGTGTTGTATTGGCTGCTCAATAATATCCTGGCCATCATCCAGCAATACTACACCAATAAGTATTTTTCTTAAATTGCGGTGGAGGTCTGCATGAATTTTGTGGAATTTGAAGGCAAAGACCCGGAAGAAGCCATTGCCCAAGCCAAAGCTTATTTCAATGTCCCACCGGAAGAATTGGAAATCGAGATCGTCTCTCTGGGGTCATCGGGCCTGTTTGGTCTGTTGGGCGGCAAGAAGGCCAAGATTCGGGCGGCGGTAAAAGGGGCGCCCGAGGCGGTGCCCGAGCCGGCCGAACCCTTGGCAGCGACTGACGCCCCCCCCGAGCCGGAGGGGGAGAGCGGCGTTGATCTGGCTCCCCTGGCCCAAGAAGTCCTGGCCACCATCCTGATAAAAATGGGAGAAACCTGCTCAGTGAGCGGCGTTCAGAAACTCAACCAGATACATTTGGTGGTGGAGGGTGAAGACGCCGGCCTGCTCATCGGCAAACAGGGAACCACCCTGGAGGCCCTGCAATATTTGGTGACCAAGATCGTGGCCAAACAGAGCCAACGGAAACCCCGCATCATCATTGATATTGAATCCTACCGGGAGCGCCATAAACAATCCCTCATCGAGATGGCCTTGAAACAAGGCGAAAAGGCCAAACGCAGCGGTAAACCGGTCACCCTCAATCCCATGAACGCCCATGACCGACGCATCGTCCACCTGGCCCTGCAGCCCGACAAAGAGGTGAAGACCAAGAGCCGGGGAGAGGGACTGTACAAAAAGATCATCATCTATCCGGTCAAGAAGAAACGTGCCATGGAGGTGGTCAACGAACTGGGGTGAGCCTTGATACCATCGCGGCCATTGCCACCCCCTGGGGGCAGGCCGGCATCGGCATCGTGCGTATGAGCGGTCCCCAGGCCCTGGCCATCGCCGGCCGCCTCTTCCGGCCGCAGAGGCCCCATCCTTGGCCATGGCCCAGCCATCGTCTGTTGTTGGGACGGATCGTCAACCCCAACAACGGGGAGATAGTGGATGAGGTGCTCCTGTCTTACCAGCAGGCGCCCCAGAGCTACACCCGGGAAGAGGTGGTGGAGATAAACTGCCACTCGGGTTTTGCCGTCCTGCGGCAGATCCTGGAGCTGGTCCTGGAACAGGGAGCCCGACTGGCGCAGCCTGGTGAATTCACCCTGCGGGCCTTTCTGTCGGGTCGCCTTGATCTTACCCAGGCCGAAGCAGTGTTGGAAGTGATTCAGGCCCGGAGCGAAGCCGGGCTGAAAGTGGCCGCCAAACATCTGACGGGAGGATTGGGCCAGAAGATCTCCGGCCTCCGGCAGACCATCCTCAACCTCCTGGCCAGAGTGGAGGCCGATCTGGATTTCGGCGAAGAGGTGCCGGCCCTCCATTACCCCGATCTCCTGCCGGAGTTGGAGGAAGCAGCCGGGGAGATCACAACCTTAATCCAGTCATATGGCCGAGGTCGGATCCTGCGGGAAGGCCTCCAGGTGGTGCTGGCCGGCCGGCCCAATGTGGGCAAATCCAGTCTGTTGAACCAACTACTCCAGACCGAGCGGGTGCTGGTCACCGACATCCCCGGCACTACCCGGGACATCATCGCGGAACAGCTCACCATGGAAGGTATCCCGGTCTGCCTCTCGGATACCGCCGGTCTCCGGCAGACCCAGGATAAAATCGAAGAGCTGGGAGTGGCTCGGACCCGGCAGTACCTGACCCAGGCCGACTTGATCCTTTATCTGTTGGACTCCAGCCAACCCTGGCAGGCCGAGGATACCGCCAATCTCAGTGATCTAAGCGAACAGCGGGTGGTGCTGGTGCTGAACAAGTGCGACCTGCCTCCGGTGCTCACCGTCCCGGCCGTTACGGCGGCATGGCCGCACCCCGTGGTGGCCATTTCGGCCCTCACCGGGGCCGGTTTGCCGGAGCTGCGCCGGGCCATCCTGCAACAGGCCATGGGACAGCAGACCGGATTCGGCGGCGAGATCATCACCCAGGCGCGACACCAGCAACATCTCCACCAGTGCCTGGAACACCTGAGCCGGGTGCAGACCACCATTCTTGCCAACGGCCTGCCGGAACTGGCCGCTTTGGAACTCCAGGCCGCAGCCCAGGAATTGGGCGCCATCCTGGGCCTGGAGATCGGCGAGGAAGTCCTGGACCGCATTTTCTCCCAGTTCTGCCTGGGGAAGTAACCAGGCGGCGTCTGGTCAATAACCGCCGCAGCCCCGTCCGAAGCCGGTGGGGAGGTTTCAAGGAGCAACATGAGTAGAAATATTATCCCTTTTGCCAAATCCCTCCGATCGGTCAAGGAGATCGTCGAAAGGTTCTACCAGGACCTCGACGATATCGAAGAGATCGTCATTATCGCCAAAGACCGGGAGGGAGAGTGGGTCTTCGCCAATTCGGAGCTGGCCAACGAATTGGAATGGATCGGCAGCATCTATAAGTTTATCCATCGGGGCATCCTGGATGATTCCGACGACCTGGATTACAGTCTTGACTAACGGCCGACGGTCGGGTCAAGGTTGGTCCCTGGTCCAACAACCGACCCAGGCCGTTATGACGGAAAACTACCAGGTGCTCCGGCCCTAGACATCATGATCTGACGGCAGCTCGAGGCTGATCCGGGGAAGGAGCGCGGCAATCACTATGGCCGATATCACCATTCAATGTAAAATCTGGCTGGAAAAAGATGGACAGATTCTTTTCGGCCGAGGACGGTTGGAGCTCCTGCAGGGGATTATGGCCCACGGCTCCCTGGCCGAAACGGCCCGGCACCTGGGCATGTCCTACCGGGCGGCCTGGGGCCGGTTGAAGTCATCGGAAAGCCGCTTGGGACTGAAGCTCACCGAAAAGATTCCGGCCAGTGGCCGGGGCCAACGGTTGGCCCTTACTCCCTTGGGCCAGGCCCTGGTGGCGGATTTCCTGGAATTGCAGGAAGAGGTAGGCCGGTTTCTGAAACATTATGAACAGATTATGAATCGGAAATTGAGTCATTAGAGGCTGAGATGCCCACCGAGCTGGAAGAAAAAGTCATCCGGGGTCTGCAGCGGGATCTGCCGGTGACGGCCCAGCCTTTTCAGGAGATATCCCGGGAGCTGGACCTGAGTGAAGAAGAACTGACGGCGATCATCCGCGCTCTGATGGCAAAGGGGTATATCCGCCGGTTCGGCGCCACCATCCGCCACCGCATCTCCGGCTTCCAGGCCAACGCCATGGCGGCCTGGCGGGTGCCGGCGGCACAGATGGAGGAAGTAGGGCGGCGTATGGCGGCCTTTCGTGAAGTTACCCACTGCTACGAGCGGCAGACCAACGACGTCTGGCCCTATAACCTTTACACCATGATTCATGGCAGAAATCAGGAAGAATGTGAGGCCATCGCGGCCCGTATGGCGGCAGCCACCGGTATCCATGAGTATGTCCTCTTGTTCAGTGATGCCGAGCTGAAAAAGACCACCATGCGATATTTTCAGGGACATGATTAAAGAGCTTCAGGGAGAAACCCCCTGATACTACTTCAGACAGTTAGTGCCCATCCGGAAACTCCGGCACCCCAGGTGACAGAGCTTCGGGGGCTTGATAAATCAAGCCCCTCCAATAGGCACCCCTTTCAAATCGGGCCTTTCCAGATGGGCACCAGTAAAGGAAAACCCATGGGCTACGACAGCCTTCAGCACTTTGTGAAGATCTTAGAAAAACAGCGGGAACTCGTCCGCATTACCGAGCCGCTGAGTCCTTATCTGGAAATCACCGAGGTGACGGATCGGGTCTGCAAACTGGGCGGTCCGGCCCTGCTCTTTGAGAATGTCCCGGGCTACGACATGCCGGTGTTGATGAACGCCTTCGGTTCCCTGCGGCGGATGTGCCTGGCCCTGGAAGTGAATAGTTTTGAGGAGATTGCCGCCGATATCCTCAGCTTCTTGGAAGCCGAGGCCCCGGATACCCTTTTTAAGAAGCTGAAAATGATCCCCAAACTGCGGCGTCTGGCCAATATTTTTCCCAAAACCGTCAGCCGGGCGCCGTGCCAGGAAGTCGTTCTCCAGGGTGATGAGGTTGACCTGGGCGCCATTCCGGTGCTTACCTGTTGGCCCCAGGACGGCGGGCCTTTCATCACTCTCCCGGTGGTCATCACCCACCACCCGGAGACCGGCAAACGCAATGTGGGCATGTATCGTCTGCAGGTCTATGACCGCAACACCACCGGCATGCACTGGCACCGGCATAAGGGCGGGGCGGCCCACTACCGGTTGGCGGAGCAGCGGGGGGAGCGCCTGCCGGTGGCGGTGGCCATCGGCCCCGACCCGGCGGTGACCTATGCCGCCACCGCCCCCCTGCCCGACGATCTGGATGAGATGCTGTTCGCCGGCTTCCTGCGCCAGGAGCCGGTGGAGCTGGTAAACTGCATCTCGGTGCCCCTGCAGGTGCCGGCCGCCTCTCAGATCGTGTTGGAAGGGTATGTGGAGCCCGGGGAGCGGCGTCTCGAGGGTCCCTTCGGCGATCATACCGGCTACTATTCCCTGGCCGACATGTATCCGGTCTTTCATGTCACCACCCTGACCCGGCGGCGTCAGCCCATTTATCCGGCCACCATCGTCGGCCGGCCACCCATGGAAGACTGCTTCATGGCCAAGGCCACGGAGCGGCTGTTCCTGCCCCTTATTAAGAAAACTCTGCCCGAGATCGTGGATATGAATCTGCCGGTGGAAGGAGTCTTCCACAATCTGGCCTTCATCGCCATTGACAAGCGCTATCCGGGCCATGCCCGCAAGGTCATGCACGCTTTGTGGGGTCTGGGCCAGATGATGTTCACGAAAATCATGGTTATTTTCGATAAGGAAGTTGATGTCCAGGATCTGGGCCACGTCCTCTGGCGGTTGGGAAACAATGTTGATCCCCGCCGGGATGTGGTCTTCGTGGACGGGCCGGTGGATGCCCTGGACCACGCCTCGCCCCTGCCCCACTACGGCTCTAAGATGGGCATCGACGCCACCCGCAAATGGCCGGAAGAAGGCTTCACCCGGGACTGGCCCGAGGTCATTGACATGGACCCGGCCGTGAAAACGAAGGTGGATCAGATCTGGGGAAGGTTGGGGTTAACCAAAACGGGCTGACATTTTTGAGATTTTTTGGGCCGGAGCTGGATATTTTTTAGAGTTGGGCAATTCTTAGCCCGATTTTAAAATCAATGATACAAATTATCCGGAAGAAAGTTTAATTGCCATGACCTGCGGGACACCCGCGAACCATGAAAATATAGATTATTGCCTTGGGCTAACTTGGGCGGGCACGGAGGCCCGCCCCACTGAATCTAAATTTTTCCAGAAACCAGTTATCATGAGCCTTTGGCTCAACCAAGAAGCAGCCTAAAGACATTTTCAGAAAAGAAAAAGAATAATAATCAATGTTAACACATGTTGAGTCCACAAAGAAAGGATTTTGGGGGCAGGTGGCGGTATTGCTCGACATGATCAAGATCGAGCATACGGTCTTTGCCCTGCCCTTTGCCTTCATGGGGGCGCTGTTGGCGGCCCGGGGGCTGCCCACAGGCCGGCAGGCCTTTTTCATCCTGTTGGCCATGGTGGGGGCCCGGAGCGCCGCCATGGCCTTCAACCGGCTGGTGGACTGGCAATACGACGCCCTCAATCCCCGCACCGCCACGCGGGCCTTACCGGCGGGCCGCATCAGCCGGCGGGCCACGGTGGTCTTCATCGCCGCCAGTGCCCTGCTCTTTTTTCTGGCCGCCGGACAGCTCAACCGTCTGAGTCTGGCCCTGTCCCCCTTGGCCTTGGCCTTGGTGTTGTTCTATTCCTATACCAAGCGCTTCACCTGGGCCTCCCACCTGGTCCTGGGGGCGGGTCTGGGTCTGGCACCGTTGGGGGGCTGGATTGCCGTGCGGGGGGATATCCAGCCGCTGCCGCTCTTCTTGTCTCTGGCGGTGCTGCTCTGGGTGGCCGGTTTTGATATCCTTTATGCCCTGCAGGATGAGGATTTTGACCGACAGGTGGGGCTTTATTCTCTGCCGGCCAAGCTGGGACGGGTTCGGGCCATGCGGTTGGCGGCCGGTTTGCACCTGGCCGCCGGCTCAGGGTTCCTGGCGGTGGGTTGGCTGGCGGGCTTGGGGACATGCTATTGGATCTCGGCAAGCATCGTTGCCCTCCTCCTGGTACTGGAGCATGCCCTGCTCTCCCCCCAAGATCTGAGCCGCCTGAATCAAGCCTTTTTCACCGTCAACGGCTGTATCGGCATTATTTTGGGGGCTGCCACTTTTTTTAGTTTTTGGCCCTGAGAGCCGAAAAAATAATCAAGATGAGGCCATTTTTTTTCCGGGCGCCAACTTTCTACTTGACAATATTCACACTTTAACCATACAATGCCAATAACGGAGGAAATCTGGCTATGGCCCTTTGTCTCGACAGAGAGCCTTGCCTAAAGGGAGGGGGTGTAAGGGGAAAAAAACCTTTATTATCGTGGTTTGGCAATTGTCTGAATAATCTATTTTAAGGGGGGAAACATGAAAAAGGGGAAACTTTTATGGTTGGCGGTAATAGCCGCCTTGGTGCTGGCGCCCACCATGGTTTGGGCCCAGGCGAAAGCGACGCCGGCAAAAGCCCTGTCGGAACCGTCGTTCTTCATCGAGCTCTATACCGGTGGTGGCGGCATTCTTAAAACTGGAGATGCCGTCCGGCGGACCGACTCCAATGCCCTGCCGGCGGGTTGGAGATTTAATGCCTCCATCCCGGGGAATTGGGATGCCTATGTCCTGGGCGGTTTGAAATTCGGTTACTGGTTCTCACCCTACGGCACTTATGCCATTAACGGTCTGCCCGATTGGGCCCGTTATTTCGGTTTCTACACCGACTTCAGCTACCATCGCCTGAGCATGGCCAATCAGACCGGCAGCTGGAGAATAATCACCGCCGCTGGGGCGTTGTTTGCCAATGGTACAATGGGAGTTGACAGCAGCGGCAATCTGGTAACCTGGGCCTTTATGTTCGCCGGCCGTTATGGCTTCCTGCCCGACAGCCAACTGCCCTTCGGGCGGGTGGAAGGTTATCTGGCCGTGGGACCGGCGCTGTTCTTCTCCGACCAGAAACCGACGGCAAACTTTACCGCTCCTGTGGTGGGTAACATCGGCTTGAGCCCGGCGAGCAAGAGCGAGGTCAATATCGGTCTGGCGGTGGAAACCGGCGCCCGCTATTACTTCAACAAATCCATCTCCGCCCAGGTCTCCTTCAAGTACCGGTACTTCAGTCCTTCCTATGATTTTGCCGGTACCATCCCGGGGACCGCGAACAGCTACCGGTTTGATATCAAACCCGACATGCACCTGCTCTCCGGACAGGTGGGCGTGGCTTATCACTTCTAACCTAACCTAACCTGAACAAAAAAGGCGGCTCCAAGAGCCGCCTTTTTTTATTGAGGGCTGGAGCCGGCAAGGATGCCGTCTCCCGGATCCCATCTAATATCTATGAATTATGAACTACTAATTTTATTTTCTAACTAATTGCCACGACTATTAAAATCTTCCGCGAACCTGGAAAATTGATGCTGCCCATAGGTTAGAGCTTGCACAGGCTGGAAAGCCTGTGCCACCAAATGTTGACTTTATTTTCTTGGTAATTGCCATGACTAAAAAATCACCCGCGAACCATTGAAAATAAAGGTCGCTGCCAGTGGCTACCTTGGGCGGGCACAGAGGCCCGCCCCACTAAAAGAAAAGCTTTGCCGGAAACTGGAAACCGTAACGGACTTTTCTGACCACTGGCCACTAACAACTTTATTTTCTTCGTAATTGCCATTAGTTATAAAAGTCACCCGCGAACCAGGAAAATTGGTATTGGCCACAGGTAAGGGCTGGCGCAGACTGGAAAGCCGGCGCTACCAACTGCCTACTGCCCTCTGCCTTCTGTATTTTTTGTCATTGTCTGCGGTCCGGCTCTGCCAGGCTGCGGCCAATGACTCCATTGACCGCCCCACCCCGAGTTCGGCTCCTGACTAGAGTCCCAGCTCCTTGGCCAACTGGTTGTGAAAGATCTGGGAGGCCTCCCGATTGCCCATGAAGCCGCCCATCCGCACCCCCACCGAGGTAATATTGTTGGGTCTGGCGTCCATATTGATCCGGACGTCATCGCCGTTGGCATCCACGCCGTTAATGGTGGCCTTGGTGGGCGTTATCCGCCTTTCAGAGATCTTAATGCGCAGGTTCCTGCAGGTATTCTGGACGGCCTGATCCATCTCCGGGAGGGAACGGGGATATTCCCGAATCAGCGTCCCTTCCATCCATTTATACCCGGCCAGAGCGCCAGTGGCACCGACACCCACCAAGGCGGTTTCCATACAACCGGCGACGCTCACCAAACAGAGCAGGATACCTGCCAGACTGCGAAAGAATTTCCTCTGCATGTGTGCCTCCTTTCACCACTGACTTGATTGCCCGATTTATCCCATGAATAAAACGGCATGTCAATAACTTTTCCCTGTGTTGTTCCAAGAGCTTTAATTATCGGCGGAGGGAGAGTTGTGGCGGCAGCCATTCCCATCCCACCGGGGAAGTTTTCGCACCAGGTCTCCTCCCGCCGCCTCCCCCAGCCTATAAAAATATGGTATAATACGGCAAAAATTGGTTTTTTGGGGGCACGGCAACCTTTATTTTTAGGGTTTGCGGGTTACTTTTGTAACTCATGGCAATCACCAAGAAAATATGGTTTCCGGTTTCTGGAAAAATATGATTTAGTGGGGCGGGCCTCCGTGCCCACCCAAGTTAGCCAATGTCAGTGACTCTGATTCTCATGTTTCGCGGTTGAATGATATGACTCATGGCAGTTAGCTCTGGAGGAAATGATCATGAACTGGCAATCCTACCGACACCGTTGTCAGGTTCGGGTCCGCTTCGGCGATACCGATCCCTATGGTATTGTCTATTTTGTCAGTTATTTCCGCTATATTCATCGAGCCATCGAGGAGTATCTCCGCTCCTTGGGCCTTCCTCCCGAGGAAACCTTCCGCAACACCCGGGAAGGGTTCGGTCTGCCCATTGTGGAGGCCCACGGCAGGTTTCTCCGTCCCAGCCGCTACGGCGATCTTCTGGAGGTGGAAACCCGCCTGGAGGAGGTGCGGACCAAAGCCCTGATCTTCCGTTTTCGCTTCTTCCCCCCTGGCGGCCAGGATTTATTGGCCGAAGGTAGCGCCACCTTGGTGGCCATCAGCCGGGAGTGGCAGGCCATTGCCGTGCCGGAGCGGGTGTTGGCCCGCCTGGCCCAGGCCGGCGTCTCATGAACAGGGAAAACTGTTGACCCGTCTGGCCTCCATTGATATACTTTATTGTGAATAAATCCCCTGGGGAGTTTGCCGCTATGCCCAAAATCGCTGACTATTTTACTAAAAGCGATCGGAAGAAACTCTTCTTTGACTACCTGAAACTGATCGGCATCCTGGAAATCGTCATCTTCATCGTGGTGGCTTTGTGGGCCACCGACGACAAGTACCACCGCGTTTACACCCCTTTCCCCTGGCGCCAATACCTCTTTGTGGCCTTTGCCTTCCCCATCATCTTCACCTTCCTCATGGGGATTGTCATCACCGGTTTTAACTACTTCATGGGCGCCGAAGAAGATGCGGAGTCGGGAGAGACGTCTGCGGCCGACGGCCTGGGGGCCATCGTCAATCAGATGCGGCGCCTCCCCTACCTGGCCCTCCTCTTTCTCCTGATCGTCACCATCCTGGGGCTGTACAATCTGAATCATATCATGGCCTGGATCAGCTCGTTGGGACAACAGACCTTCGCATTCCTGAGCTACGCCCTGGCGGTTCTGGGGGCACTGGTGGCCCTCTATATGGCCTTCTTCCTCTTCTTCAAATACCGTCTGAACAAAAAACACATGCAGTATCAGTATTATACCGATATCTCAAATAAATATGGTTTGATCATCTTGGACGATCAAACGGTCTTGCATAAAAACGGTGATCTGCTGATCCAGGGACCCCGCCGCTTCCGCCGCGCCAAGCAGGTGGGCAAGGCCGCACCCCAACCACAGATCCTGCAACCCCCGGCCAACAACGACGGCAACCTGCCCATGCTGAAGGAATAAGTGGCGCCGCCGTGGTTTCCCCGGACCGGCCCTCGGGCAGAGAGGCCGGAAGATCACGAAAAACCCCACAATGTGGGGTTTTTCCTTTGCCCCGCGGCCGCCAGGAGGGGTGAAGATGAGACGCCGAGACGTATTGCTGGTGGCCGCCAGCAGAGAAGAAATCTGGCCCTTCGTCCGCACCTGTCGACACCGACGGTTGCCTCCGGACGCCGGCCGCGGCTGGACGTTGGCCGGGCCAGGCTTTCAGGGAACTGCCCTCCTGGGCGGCATGGGAGGCGGGTGCTTGGCGGCCGCGGCGGCCGCGGCGG
>Ga0067045_1002965_pt1 | contig 66494 bp, 54 predicted proteins | sample TerdegcTABiofilm_FD_59184 | JGI IMG/M metagenome (GOLD analysis project Ga0067045, IMG submission 59184) | Combined Assembly of (Gp0054472, Gp0054536) Wastewater bioreactor microbial communities from Singapore -Terephthalate degrading...
CCCCCAATTTTCGCGGCTTTCGCGCCCTTTCGCGTCCTTCGCGATCCGAATGCCCCCACCGCGGGGGTTCAGCCCCGCGCGTGTGGACATCCGCGCGCTCCCGATTTTCGCGGCTTTCGCGCCCTTCGCGATCCGCATGCCCCCACCGCGGGGGTTCAGCCCCGCACGTGTGGACATCCGCGCGCTCCCGATTTTCGCGGCTTTCGCGCCCTTTCGCGCCCTTCGCGATCCGCATGCCCCCACCGCGACGGTTCAGCCCCGCACGTGTGGACATCCGCGCGCCCCCGATTCTCGCGGCTTTCGCGCCCTTCGCGATCCGCATGCCCCCACCGCGGGGGGGCCAGCCCCGCGCGGCCGGCGCAATGACACCGGGCCAAGCCCAGAATCACCGGTAGCCTCCCATGAGCCGCTCCACCTGCCTCGGCGTGGGCATGGCCGGAATGGCCCCGCGACGGGTGGTCGCCAGCGCGCCGACAGCGTTGGCGTAGCGGAGCACCTCCCGCAGGCGCGCCTCGTCATCCCAGGCGTGCGGCGCCTGCAACAGGCCCTTCAGCATCCCCGCGACGAAGCCATCGCCCGCGCCGGTCGTATCCACGGTGCGCACGGAGAACCCCGGAACATCGCCGCGCGTCGCAGGGGTTACGTATGAGCACCCCGCCCTCCCGCGCGTAATCACCAACAGGCGCAAGTCTTCGTGCCACAGGTGCCGCGCGGCCTCGGCGCCATCGCCGCCCAGGAACGCCTGTTCCTCCTCGCTGACCTTGACCACATGCGCCAGGCGCCAACCCTGTAGGATTCCTTCCCTCGCTGCGTCAGCGCTGGGCCACAGGGCCAGCCGCAGGTTGGGATCGTAGGAGACCACCAGGCCGGCGTCTCGGGCCGTTTGCGCCGCGAGAAGCGTCGCGCTGCGCGACGGCTCGCCGATAAGGCTGATGGAGCCGAAGTGGAACACCTTCGCGCCGCGAATGTAGGCGCGATCCACTTCGTCGGGGCTGTAGAGCATGTCGGCGCTGGGGTGGCGGTAGAACATGAAGTCGCGCTCGCCGTCGGCGCGCAGCGAGACGAACGCGAGGGCCGTGCGCGCCTCGCCGCACCAGCGCACGGCAGTCGTGTCCACGCCGAGGGCGCGAAGCGTGCGCACGAGGAAGCGGCCGAAGGGGTCGTCGCCCACCTTGCCCATAAACCCAGCCGAGACCCCCAGCCTAGCCAGCGCCGCCGCGACATTGGCCGGCGCGCCGCCCGGCGCCTTCTTGAAGGCGGGAGCATCTTCCAGAGACACCCCCGACACGGTCGCGACGAAATCCACCAGGATCTCACCCAGGGTGATCACATCGGGCATGGGCCATCATCCTTGAGGATCGGGCGACAGGTGTCGCCGGCACGCACCGTCTCTACCCCACCCACCGCCCGATGAGGTAGCCGATGGGAGACCATTCACGCCGCGTACTCAAACACAGCGGCTTCAACAATACGGTTGGGCTTCCTGTCCTCCCAAATCATCTGCTGCAACCGCTCCACCGTTTCCGGAGCGAAGAATCGCTCGCCGGTCTCCAGGCACACACGCGCCGGCACGTTCTCAATGACAATGATCCTGCCTTCCACTTCAAGAACATAGGTTACCCTTTGCTCCACCATCGTTTCTTTCCAGATATCAGTCGCCATCTCGGGGCCTCCTGACGCGGAAATCTATCCACAGTTCCTCGTCCGGCTCATATACAGTGATCACCTTCACCAGGGGGCGCGACGGGTAACTGCAATAAATGTGCAGTGGCCTTCCCGCGCTCGTGAAACCGAGGATCAGGCAACTTGGCCCGTATTTGTCGGACGGGTTGTCCTCAATGACCTCGCCGCTGGCAATCGCCTCTCGCACCTCCTGCACACGAATTCGGCGAAGGATGGTTTGGCTGGCGGCGTGTTGTGAGAACTCAAAGTCCCCGCGCGCGAATTTCTCCCGAATATCCTCAATGAGTGTCATTCGGCCAAACTCTCAATCGCAAGCGAAGTATATATGCCGCCACTCGCCAGGTCAACTCGCCACGGCGAACCTGTTCGCCTTGGCCTACCCCACCCACCGCCCGATGAGGTAGCCGATGGCCGAGACGGCAGCCGTCAGCACCGTGCCCCAGGCCAGGTCTATGACCGTGATCAACACCGGCCACCCCTTGACCGTGGCCAGGTTGGTCAGGTCATACGTGGCGTAGGCGATGAGGCCCAGAAGCGCGCCCAGGAGCGCCGCCCTGCCCAACGACCCAGCCTCCAGCCCGGGCAGCACCGCCAAGACAAGCACGCCCACGACGTACAGCAGATAGAACAGAATCGCCGCGGGCCATACCGTCTTCGGGGTCATCAGGTAGCCCAGGTGCTTGGCGTACAGGTTGCGCGCCACCAGCCCGAGCCACACGCCGTCAATGGCCAGGAACGCAACGAACGTCAAGAGGTACAGTTTCACGTAGTAGGTGAATGTCATGGTGTCCTCCGGTGTCGGGATTGATGAATCTGCCCACGTATGGGATGGGACAACGCGAAGCCCGCGTCAGGTGCCCTCGCCTCCCCCCACCATCGCCCGCGCGAGCCGAATCTGCTCCCGCACCGCGTCGGGCGCCGTGCCGCCGCGCGCCTGCCGCATCCGAACCGACCGCGCGAAGTCAAACACGCCGTACAGGTCCTCGCCGAACGCGGGATGAATCGCCCGATACTCGGCGAGCGGCATCTGCCCCAGCGCCACGCCCAGCGCCTCGGCCCGCCTGACCGCCCGGCCCACCAGGTGATGGCTCTCGCGGAACGGCACGCCGCGCCGCACCAGGTAGTCGGCCAGATCGGTGGCCAGCATCCCGTCGTCCAGCGCCGCCCACATCCGCTCCGCGTTCACCTTGAGCGTGCGGATGATCCCCGCCGCGATGGGCAGTTCCAGCGTCAGCGTATCCACCGCGTCAAAGAGCGGCTCCTTGTCCTCTTGCAAATCCTTATTGTACCCCGACGGCAGCCCCTTGAGCGTGGTCAGCAGGCCGGCCAGGTGGCCGATGATGCGCCCCGCCTTGCCGCGCATGAGTTCCAGCGGGTCAGGGTTCTTCTTCTGCGGCATCAGGCTGGAACCGGTGGAGTAGGCGTCGTCCAGGGTTATGAACCCGAACTCGCGCCCGGCCCAGAGGATGAGATCCTCGGCCAGCGTGCTCAGGTGAACCTGAACGAGCGCGGCCCACGCCAGGAACTCCGCGACAAAATCCCGATCCGCGACGGCATCCATGCTGTTCTCGGCCACGGCGGCGAAACCCAAATCCGCGGCCAGCGCATCGCGGTCAATGGCGAAAGGGGTCCCCGCGATGGCCCCGCACCCCAGGGGAAGGACGGCCGTCCTGCGCGCCACGTCCGCCAGCCGCTCGCGGTCGCGCTGGAACTTCCAGAAGAAGGACATCAGATAGTGGCTAAACAGGACCGGCTGCGCCTGCTGCATGTGGGTATAGCCGGGCATGAGGACCTCCAGATGCGCCTCGGCCTTGTCCACAAGGGCCTTCTGGAGGTCTGCCAGAGCCTGGCCCAGGACCGCCGCCTTGTCCAGCAGGTACAGGCGCAGGTCGGTGGCCACCTGGTCGTTGCGCGAGCGGCCCGTGTGCAGTTTGCCGGCCACCGGCCCAATCAGTTCGCCCAGTCGCCGCTCCACAGCGGTGTGGATGTCCTCGTCGCCGGGCTTGATTTCAAACGCGCCCGCGTCAAATTCGGCGCGCACCTGCTCCAGGCCGGCGACAAGCCGGTCGCGCTCCTCGCCGGCAAGCAGACCCGCCCGCGCCAGCGCCCGCGCCCACGCGATGCTGCCGCGGATGTCGGCGGCGTACAGGCGCGCGTCAAAGGCGATGGAATCGCCGAACCGCCGCATGGTCTCGTCCGGCTTGCCGGAGAATCGCCCGCCCCAGAGCATAGTTCATTCCTCGCATGGATAATTCTCACCGCAGAGGTCGCCGCGAGCGCAGAGCCAGGATGAATCTCCGCGGGCTGCGCGTGCTCCGCGGTAACGTCGTCCTACTTCCGTCCGTCGTCCACATACAACCGGTGCGCGCGGATGTACGCCTCCACCGCCTCGGGCACCTGGTAGCGAATCGGCGCGCCTTCGCGCACGCGCTGGCGAATGTCGCTGGACGAGACCTCCATCAGCGGCGTGTCCACGATGGAGATGCGCTCCGCCGCCCCGGGCAGCACCTTGTCCAGCTCGTCCACATCAGCCTGGAACCCCGGCCGGCCCACCACCACAATCTGCGCCAGGCGGATGAGCCGCTCCGGCTCTTTCCACGTCAGAATCTCGGCCAGCGAGTCCATGCCCATCAGGAAGAACAACTCGGTCCCCGGCCCGTATTCCTCGTGCAGGAGCGCCAGCGTGTCCACCGTGTAGCACGGGCCGTGGCGGTCAATGTCCACACGCGACAGCGCGAACCCCGGGTTGGACGCAATGGCCAGTTCCAGCATCGCCAGGCGATGGCGCGTCGGCGTGATGTCGTGGTCCAGTTTGTGGGGCGGCATGCCCGCCGGCACGAACAGCACCTTGTCCAGGCGCAGCCGATAGCGCACTTCCTCGGCGGCGACAAGATGGCCGTAGTGTACAGGGTCAAAGGTCCCGCCGAACACGCCCAGTCGCATGAATGCCTCCTTGTGTGCCGGTGCGGCGGCTCAATCGTGCCACTCCAGCACCGCGTCGCCGATGACGACCGTATCCCCAGGCCCAACGCCCGCTTCGCGCAGGGCCTCCGTGATGCCCATGCTGTCCAGCAGCCGTTGGAAGCGGAGCACGGCCTCGTCCAGGTCCCAGTTGGTCATCGCGGCGGCCCGCTCCACCTTGATGCCCTTCACGCGCCAGTATCCGCCCTCGCGCACGATCTCAAAGGCGTCCTCATCGGGCTTGGGGCGGAAGACTTTCTGCTCCGGCGCGGGCGCGGGCTCGGCCGGCAACTCGCGGAGCGTCGCCGCCACCTGGCGCAGCAGCGCCTGCACGCCCTCGCCCGTGGCCGCCGAGATGGCCAGCGCGTCGTACCCCTGCCGCTTCAGCGCCCTGGCCACGCGGGGCCACTTTTCCTGCGCCTCGGGCAAATCCATCTTGTTCAGCGCCACAATCTGGGGCTTTCGGGCCAGGTCGGGGGAAAACAGTTCCAGTTCGCGGTTGATGGCCGCGAAATCCGCCAGCGGGTCGGGCGCGGCCCCGTCCAGCAGATGCACCAGCACGCGCGTGCGGCGGATGTGGCGCAGGAACTTGTCGCCTAGGCCGGCCCCCTGGTGCGCGCCCTCAATGAGACCCGGAATGTCGGCCATCACGAAGGTCGCGCCGTCCACTTCCACCACGCCCAGGTTGGGAATCAGCGTGGTGAAGGGGTAATCGGCGATCTTGGGGCGGGCCGCGCTCACCACCGCCAGCAGCGTGGACTTGCCGGCGTTGGGCGCGCCCACGATGCCCACGTCGGCGATGAGGCGCAACTCCAGCCGCAGCCAGCGTTCCTGGCCGGGCTCGCCCTTCTCGGCGATGCGCGGCGCCTGATTGGTGGGCGTGGCGAAGGACGCATTCCCGCGCCCGCCGCGCCCGCCCCGCGCCACCAGCGCCTTCTGCCCGTCCTCCGTCAGGTCGGCGATGAGTTCGCCCGTCTCCGCGTCAAACACAACGGTGCCGGTGGGGACCTGGATGAACAGGTCTGCACCCGACTTGCCGAACTGGTCCTTGCCGCGCCCGTGCTCGCCGCGCTCGGCCTTGAAGTGAACCTTGCGCTGAAACTGGATTAGCGTGTTGAGGTGGGCGCTGGCCACCAGGTACACGTCGCCGCCCTTGCCCCCGTTGCCGCCGTTCGGGCCGCCAAACGGGACAAACTTTTCGCGGCGGAACGAGACGCACCCATTGCCGCCGTCGCCGCCGCGCACGTAGATTTTCGCTTCGTCAAAGAAGACGCCCTTTTCGGTCATGCGCCAAGGATACCGTCAGAAGCACAAGGTGTCAAGTACGCGCGCCCCGCCCGCTGAACGACACGTAGGGCGGCTTTCCACAGCCGCCGCGAGCAGGGCCGGGCGCGGAAACCCGACCTACAGATGGGGGCGACACGTAGGGCGGCTTTCCACAGCCGCCACGAGCAGGGCGCGGAAACCCGACCTACAGATGGGGGCGACACGTAGGGCGGCTTTCCACAGCCGCCACGAGCAGGGCCGGGCGCGGAAACCCGACCTACAGATGGGGGCGACACGTAGGGCGGCTTTCCACAGCCGCCACGAGCAGGGCCGGGCGCGGAAACCCAACCTACAGATGGGGGCGACAGGTAGGGCGGCTTTCCATAGCCGCCGCGGGCAGGGCGCGGAAACCCGACCTACAGATGGGGGCGACAGGTAGGGCGGCTTTCCACAGCCGCCGCGGGCAGGGCGCGGAAACCCAACCTACGGATGGGGGCGACAGGTAGGGCGGCTTTCCATAGCCGCCACGAGCAGGGCCGGCCGCGGAAACCCGATCCGAGGAAGAACAAAGAGACCCTAAAGGTCTCGGAGACCTTTAGGGTCTTCCCAGTCCAACCACGCCCAGCGGGGAGACAGCCAGGGCGAGGGATGTCAACCCTCCCACACGCGCTTGCGCACCATGGCGCAGGCGTCGTGGACGACCCGTATCCCGTGCTCCTGGCAGTAGCGGATGGCCGCCTCGGACTCGGACCCGGGCTGCATCCAAACGCGCGTCAACCCCAGCGCCGCGCACTCCTGCACCACCTGCTCGGTAACCTGCGGCGGCACCACGATGTCCACAACCTGGGGCTTCTCGGGCAGCGCGGCCAGGCTGGGATACAGCGCCTCGCCGTCAATCTCACCACCGCCCGGGTTCACCCCATACACCCTATAGCCCGCCGCGCGCAAGTCGCGAAAAATCCGATGGCCGTACTTGGCGGGGTTGGTGGATGCCCCCACGACCGCCCACACGCGCAGGCCGGTGAACTCCCGAATCAACGCCTCCAGTTCGGTCTCCATCGCGCCTCCTGTCCTAGGGTTGCCCGTCGTCTGTGGAGTGCGTCGCCGGATAACAGACGCCCCCTTCAAATGCGTCCACGCACTGGCCGCAGTGGTTGCACTCAAACTGCACGGTAGTATGCTCAATGGCGAATTCGCTTTGCAGGCGCTCCTTGATAGCATCCATCACCGTCTGGGTCGCCGCCAGCGCCTGATCCTCCAGCACCACGTGGGCGCTCAGGGACGTGTACCCCGGCCCCACGCTCCAGATGTGCAGGTCGTGGACGTTGCGCACGCCGGGCACGGCCCCGATGGCCGCCGCGACCGCCCGCGCGCTGATCCCCGCGGGGCTGCCCTCCACCAGGATATGCACCGACTCGCGGAAGATGCGCCACGCTCCGCCCAGGATGAGCAGCGAGATCAGCACGCTGAGGATGGGGTCCACCACGTACCAACCGGTGAGGGCGATGAGGATCGCGCCCGCGATGACGCCCACCGAAGCGAGCGCGTCGCCCAGCACGTGCCAGAAGGCGCTGCGCGTGTTCAGGTCGTCCTTGTCGTGAGCATGGAGCACGCGCGCCACGAGCAGATTGGCCACCAGGCCGACCGCCGCTACGCCCAGCATCAGCCCCGAATTCACCGCCCGCGGGTTGAGCCAGCGCTCCCACGCCTCGCGCGCGATGAAGAAGACCATCGCGAAGAGCAACAGACTATTGGCCAGCGCCGCCAGCACCTTGGCGCGGTGAAAACCGAAGGTGTGATTCTCATCGGCGGGCAACTCTGCGATACGCAGCGCCACGTAACTCAGCGCGAGCGCGAACGCGTCCAGGAACACGTGCCCCGCGTCCGAGAGCAGCGCCAGGCTGTTGGACAGAATCCCGCCGACGACCTCGGCGACGAGGATTAGCGACGTGATGCCCAAGGCGATGACAAATCGCCTTCCCAGGACTTCGTGATGGTGATCGTGATCGTGCATGGCGACTCCCAGGGAACATGATACTCTTGCATACTCCGATTTGGCGAAGGTGTCAAGTTGGGGCCATCTTGACAAACGGGCAAATTCGTTGACAATAGGCCCGTCGGGGCGGTGGCGGAATGGCAGACGCTGCGGACTTAAAATCCGCTGGACGCAAGTCCGTGTGGGTTCAACTCCCACCCGCCCTACTGGTAGTAGGCGCGCGGCAATACCCAACTACATGTAGGGGGTTGCCGCTATGCAAGGCCCGAACGCCGTCAAAAGTACGCTGCGGATTCTGCAAAAACCCGACCATATCCTGGCCCTGGAAACCTTCTTACTTGACCGCGAAGCCGCCAACCTTTCACCCCGAACGCTGACCTTCTATCGCCAGAACATAACCCCGTTCCTGGACTCCAGAGGCCACCTCTCGCCAACGCGGCTATGGCGCTTCCCAGTCCCTCTTCTCATACACCCGATACGCCAGGCGGTCCTCCCATCTGGGGTCGGTGCGCCGCTCCACCTCGTTCACGGGCGCAAAATCGCCAAACTGCGCCGCGAGTTGGTAGTCGGCGTCCAACGCCGCCAGCAACAGGGCGTAGTCGGCCTGTGGGTCGGGCGCGTTGGTGAGGATCACCCACCTCGGCCGCCCGGCCACAGGCGCGCCCAGGAACTCGTCGGTCGTGCGAACCGCCAGCCGCCGCCCCGACAGAAACGCGAGCAAATCGCCCGCCCAGGGCACAGCCCCGATGCCTTCGCTTTCGGGAACATGCGCCTGAACAAACCGCACCGCGTTCTCCAGATTCGTGGCATACGTCCGACTCACGCGGACTCCCCGCGCCCGCTCCAGCGTCAGCGCGCGGTCAAACTTGCCCGGCGTCGCGTAGCGCACCAACGCTCCGCCATAGACCGCCAGCAACGCCACCGCGACGACGCCCCACGCCAGAGCGCGGGCCCGAGCACGCCGCCTCGTCGCCGCCCAGCGGTACAACAGGCAGGCCAGCAACAGCAGGGATGTGATGAGCAGCGCCGCGTTGTCGCCCGTGGAGCCGGTGGGGTCGCCGACGATAAACGCCTGCACGTACACCGCGGGCGAGTACAACGCCAGCAGCCGCAGGGCGTCCCGCGCCGCAGGCCCGACTCCCCGCGCCGCAAGCCACGCCACGGGCGCGATGACCACGGGCAGCGCGAACAGCGCCAGGTAGTACGCCTGCCGCAGCCCCTCCCGCGACAGCGTGCGCGGCATCGCTGCCGCGAGGTTGCGCCACAACGCCCACGAGGTCATCTTCTCGCCCGCCACGGCGAACTGCGGGCCATAGATGGCCGGCAGAGCGTCCCATCCGAGCCACGCCAGCAGCGCAAGGTTCTGCGCCGCGAGCACCGCGAATCCCGCGCCGAAGAACCACAGGCCCGCGCGCCAAGCCCGTCGTCCCGACTCGGCGCGAGCCACGAGCAGAAACAACGCCACGGCCGCCCCCGCCTGCACCCCCACGTTGAACTTGAACGAGCACAGCAGGCCGATGAGCGCGCCGCTGGCGGCCCACCACGCCGTGCGCCGCGTCTCGCATGCTTTGCAGGCGGCCTCCAGCGCCAGCAGGCCCACCACAGCCGCGTACATGTGATTGTAGTTGTAGGTCGGCAGGCGGTACAGCGCCAGCGCCAGGGTGGCCGCGATTCCCGCCCCGACCGGCGTCGTCAGTCGCCGCGCCAGTCGCCAGCACAGCAGCAGCGCCGCGTACCCCGCCACCACCCCCGCCAGCCGCAACGTGAGGAGACTCACCCCGAAGAGCCGATACAGACCCGCGTTGAGGAATAGTCCCGTCGGGCCGTACAGCCACCAGAAGTCCAGATAAGGCCGCTCGCCCTGGAGCAGGCGCAACGGCGTAATCGCCGCAAACCCCTCGTCCGCCGGGATGATGCCCAGACGGAAGGTCAGGAGTTGCGTGGCGAAGTACACGAGCGTGATCGCAAACAGAACGGCAGACGTGCGGTTTTTCATCGCGCCCCACAGTCTAGCACGACATCGCCAACAAATCAAACGTTTTGCCACCAGCGGCCCGTTATGGTAACATAGCCGACGCCCCTTTGGGGGCGAGTCCATAGCGGCGGACATCGCCGTACAGCATTCGCAATCCGACATTCCACACGCGAGGGTGCGTATGAACGCCATAGACGTGATCGCCAAGAAGCGCGACGGGAAGACGCTGACCCGCGACGAAATCCACGACTTCGTGCAGGGCTTCGTGCGCGGCGACATCCCCGACTATCAGGTGGCCGCCTGGCTCATGGCCGTCTTCCTGCGCGGCATGTCCTACCAGGAGACCGCCGACCTCACCCTGGCCATCGTGAACTCGGGCGACCGCCTGGACCTGAGCGGCATCGCGCCGTTCGTCGTGGACAAGCACTCCAGCGGCGGCGTGGGCGACAAGACCACCCTCGTCGTGGCCCCCATCGTGGCGGCTTGCGGCCTGCCCGTGGCCAAGATGAGCGGCCGGGCGCTGGGCTTCACCGGCGGCACGCTTGACAAACTGGAGTCCATTCCGGGTTTCCGCGCCGACCTCACCACCGAGGAGTTCCTGGCCCAGGTGCGCGAGCACGGCATCGTCGTCTCGGGACAATCCAAGGACCTGGCCCCCGCCGATGGCAAACTCTACGCCCTGCGCGATGTTACCGCCACCGTGGACTCCATCCCCCTCATCGCCGCGTCCATCATGAGCAAGAAGATCGCGTCCGGCGCCAACGGCATCGTGCTGGACGTGAAGGTGGGGCGCGGGGCCTTCATGGAGACCGAGGAGCGCGCGCTGGAACTGGCGCAGATGATGGTGCGCATCGGGCGCAGCCTGGGCCGTCGGGTTACTGCCGTCCTGTCGGACATGAATCAGCCCCTTGGCCTGGCCGTGGGCAACGCCGTAGAGGTCAGGGAAGCGATAGACACCCTGAACGGGCGCGGCCCTGCGGACTTCCTTCAGCATTGCCTGACCATCGCGGGCCAGATGGTGCTGCTGGCAGGCCGCGCGGCGACCGAGCAGGAAGCCCGCGACTTGCTCCTGCGCCAGATTCGTTCGGGCGCGGGGCTGGCGAAACTCAAGGAGATGGTAGCGGCCCAGGGCGGCGACACCGCCTACGTGGACGACCCCGACCGCCTGCCCAGGGCCAGCATCGTGCAGCCGCTCCTGGCGCCCGCGTCCGGGTACGTAACCGCCATTGACGCCCGCGAGGTGGGGCTTACGGCTGCGCTGCTTGGCGCGGGGCGGCAGAAGAAGGGCGATTCGGTGGACTACGCCGTGGGGATTGTGTTGCGGCACAAGGTTGGCGATTATGTCAAGCAGGGCGAGGAACTGCTGACGGTCCACGCCAACTCTGCCGACAGGCTGCGCGAGGCCCAACTGCGCCTGCGCGGCGCGATTCGCATCGGCGACGCCCCGCCCGAGCCGTACCCGCTCATCCACCGCATCCTGCGCGACACGGACGTGCCCTAACGCGCCGCGCGACGCAAACCACGAATGGGCGCGAACGCATATCTTCGCGCAGATTCGCGTGGATTCGCGATTGCAGCGCCCTACGGGGCGCGCATCCGCTGACCGCCAACCTTCATTCGCGGAGATTCGCGCAGATTCGCGATTGCAGCACCCTACGGGGCGCGCATCCGCCGACCGCCAACCTTCATTCGCGGAGATTCGCGTGGATTCGCGATTGCAGCGCCCTACGGGGCGCGCATCCGCTGACCATCAACCTTCATTCGCGGAGATTCGCGCAGATTCGCGATTGCAGCGCCCTACGGGGCGCGCATCCGCTGACCATCAACCTTTATTCGCGGAGATTCGCGTGGATTCGCGGTTACAGCGCCCTACGGGGCGCGCATCCGCCGGCCGTCAACCTTCGTTCGCGCAGGTTCGCGTGCATTCGCGGTTACAGCGCCCTACGGGGCGCGCATCCGCTGACCGTCAACCTTCATTCGCGGAGATTCCCGCAGATTCGCGGTTGCAGCGCCCTACGGGGCGCGCATCCGCCGGCCGTCAACCTTCGTTCGCGGAGATTCGCGTGGATTCGCGGTTACAGCGCCCTACGGGGCGCGCATCCGCCGGCCGTCAACCTTCATTCGCGGAGATTCGCGTGAATTCGCGGTTACCCGTAGCGCCTACTTCCCGTTGCGGCCGGGCGGCTCCCCGTTCCATTCGGCGCCGATCAGCCCCAACTGCCGCGCTTGCTCAAACGTCAGGCCGCTGAACACCTCGCTGCCCGACTCCTCGGCAGCGCGCCACAGTTCCCGCTCCCACTCGTCCAACGCGAGCGCGGGAGCCGACGACGGGGCCGGTTCGGCCCGAGCCGGCGCGGGTTCGCTCACAGGGGCCGGCACCGGCGCGGGCGGCTCGGTGCTCTTGGGCGCGGCAACTGCCGACTCCACAACCTTCAGCAGTTCGCTCACCGCCCGCCGCGTGAGCACCCAGACCATGCCGATCTTGCCGGTCTGGGCCGTCTTGGAGAAGATGAGCGTGAGGAACAGGTACTTGCCGATGTTGGCCGCGTACAAGTCGTACCAGACGCCGTCGTGGTAGTTCAGGTCAAAGGCGGCGCGGTCGCCCAGGTACCAGCCGATCTCCGCCGCGGCGGCGAACCACTTGCCCACGAACAGGGCCAGGGTCTCCAGGTCAAACCCCACCGTCATGCCCGCGCGAGCCAGGATGTTGCCATCCCGATCCGACAGGAAGGCGCATTCCGCCCCGGCCTCGCCGTGCAGTTGTCGCACCCGCTTGGCCAACAGCGCAATCTGATCCTGTGTCAGCGCCAGTTTCGGCTGTTCCTGTTCCTCAATCACGATTCCATTCCCTCCACGCCACGGGTGTGGGCGCGGGCCTGCGCTACCAATCCGCGTGCGCCCGCTCCTGCACAACCCTCTCGTACACACCCAGGGTTCGGTCGGCGATGCGCCGCCAGTTGTACTGCTCGGTTACCATGCGATACGCCGCCTCGGCCCGCTGCTGCGCCCACGCGGGTTCCTGCAACGTGTGGAGAATGCCCCATGCGAGCGATTCCGCATTGCCGGGATAGACGGTGATGCCCGTTTCGGCGTGCTTCACCACCTCGGCCAGCCCACCCACCGAGGACACGACGACCGGCGCGCGGGCGGCCATCGCCTCCAGCGCCACGATGCCAAAAGGCTCGTACAAACTGGGGAACACCACACAATCCGCCAGGGTCAGCAGTTTGTTGCGGTCCTGGTCCGAGATGAAGCCGGTGAACAGCACCTTGCTGCCCAGGCCGCGCTCCTGCGCCCTGTGCCGCAGGTCCCCCAGCATGCCGCCCGTGCCCGCGATGACGAACTTCGCGTCGGGGAACGCCTGCAGCACCCTGGGCACCGCGTCCAGCAGCACGTGAACGCCCTTCTCGTACACGATGCGACCCACGTAGAAGACGATCTTCTCGTGGGGCAGCGCGAACCCCCTGCGAAAGTCCGACAAATCCACGCCCCGCCAACGCTCAAACGGCGAGGTGTCCACGCCGTTGGGAATCACATCAATCTTGTCGGCGGGCACGTGAAAGTACGACTGCACTTCCCATGCCATGTACTGGCTGCAACAGATGACGCGCCACGCCTCGTAGGTCAGCCACCACTCCACGCTGTGGATGGACTGCTGCAGGTCGTTGTACAGATGCCCGTGATTCCTCCCCATCTCCGTGGCGTGAATGGTGGCGAGGAGCGGAATCTTGTGGGCGTGCTTGAGCCGTTCCCCCGCGAAGGCCACAAGCCAGTCGTGGGCGTGCACGATGTCAAACCCGCCGACTCTGCCGAACAAATCCTCGGCCACATCGCCCAGGCGCACGTTGGTCCGCTCGGCCGAGTCGTGCACGTCGTCAAAGGGGCCTTCGGGCGGCGGCACGCGGTACACGTGCAGGTTGCCCGCGTGCTCCTCGGGAGCGCCGCCCATCCACGCGGGCGTAACGATATGCACCTCGGCGCCCTGCTCCGCCAGGGCCGGGGCCAGTTCCATCACATGTTTGCCCAGGCCGCCCACCACGTGCGGCGGGTATTCCCACGAGAACATCAGAACCCGCATATCGTTGTCCCTGCCATCAAGACCGCCGTTCCCGGGAATGGGTGTAGAGCCCTATTCGCCCCTTCATTCGCGTAGATCCGCGTCCATTCGCGGTTACACTGTCCCCGACCATTCGCGTCTATTCGCGTCCGTTCGCGGTTACATTCCCCGATCATTCGCGTAGATTCGCGTCCATTCGCGGTTACATTCCCCGACCATTTGCGTCTATTCGCGGTTACCCCTCTCCAGCGGCGAAAGCCTCATGACTTCCACATCCACCTCTGCGCGAGTGCCATCGGCCTGAAAGGCGATAGGCCCCGTCAGCCCCCGCCAGTTCGTATCGCGCAACGCACGGGCCACGCCCGCGCGGGTCAGGTCTCCGGAACGGGCCGCCCGGTCCATAGCGGCCAGCAGCACGTTCGCCGCGTCGTATGCGATGGCCGCCCGCGGCCCCGGCTCCGCGCCGGCCAGCGCCGCGTACCGCTGGCGGAAACGCTCCCACTCTGCGGCGCTCGCCCGAACCGCCACCCGCGCGATCCATGTCCCCGCGGCGGCGTCGCCCGCAAGCGCCGGGAACACATCCCCGGCCAGGTCGCTCGTGCCGACCAGCGGGATGCCCGCGCCCGCATAGGCCCGCGCCCACTCCGCGGCGCGGTCGGGCGGCCCCGCCAGCACGATCGCCTGCGCGTCGGCGGGAGCCGCTTCGCCCGGCGTGAGCAGCATTGCCCACCACGCGCTCAATGTGAGCCACTCCTCGCCGCCGCCGAGGACGGCCAACCGCGCTCCGAGCGTTGCGCCGGTAGCCTGCGCCGCAGCGAGGGCTTCGTGCAAGTACGACGTCCCTACGAAAAACACCCATCCGGCTCGCGGGATACCCGTCCACGCCGTCGGCGACACCAGCGGCAGGCCCACGCGCGCGTATTCGCCCAACGCGGCTTCTGTGGTGTGCGTCAGTGTGTGCCCCACCGCGCCGAGGATGTCGGGGTCGGCGGCCAACTCTGCCAGTTGCCGCCGCGCCTGTTCGGGATTGCCCGAATCGTCCAGCGCCACCAGTTCCACCGGATGGCCCCCGACGCCGCCCCGCTCATTCCACTCGGCCAGGGCCACCTTTGTCGCGTACAGGGTCTCGTACCCGTAACTGCGGTACAGCCCCTCAAACGAGCCGACAAGGCCCACCTTGACGACGCGAGGGATGGGCGCTGCGCCACGGCATGCGACCAGACCTGCGACGACGGCCAGCGCCGCGCAGCGCACTACCGCCCTCAGAGCACCAGACCCTGGCCTATTATACACCGTTTCGCCGTCTCCGTCTACAGGCTTGCGTGAAGATATGTAAACGTTCCGCGGAAGACGCCACCGTACCGAGCCGCGGCCCCGTCGGCGTTATCGGCGATACTTCGCCTGGTTCTCCAGATGCTCCTCAAACGTGCGGCTGAACACGTGGGAACCGTCGCCCTTCACATCGTTCCGCACGAAGTACAGGTAGTCCACGCTCGCCGGGTACAGCACGGCGCGGATGGCGTCCAGCCCCGGGTTGCAGATAGGGCCAGGCGGCAGGCCCAGGTGCGTGTACGTGTTGTACGGCGAGTCCACCGATTGGTAGTCCTCGGCCGTGAGCGGATTCCACCAGCGGCCGGTCTTCGGGTTGAACCCCATGGCGTACTGCACCGTCGGATCGGCGCCCAGGTACATGCCGGCTTCGAGCCGATTCAGGTACACCGCGGCGATAATCGGGCGCTCGTCGGGGATCACCGCCTCGCGCTCCACGATGGCCGCGAGGGTCAGGACCTCGTGGAGCGTCATCCCCTGCTCCTGCGCCCGCGCCCGCAGTTCGGGCGTAACCCTGCGGTCAAAGTTGGCCAGCATCAGCGAGATCACTTCGCGCGCCCCGAAGGACGGGCCGATGCGGTAGGTGTCGGGAAACAGGTAGCCTTCCAGCGACGAGCCGGCCGGCCGATCCCGCAGGAACGTGAACTCCGGCCATTCCTGCGATGCCAGGGCGATGAAGTCCGAGCGGGGCGCGACGCCCTGCTCGTCCAGGTATGCCGCGATCTGCTCCAGCCGCCAGCCTTCGGGAATCGTGATCGTCATTTCGCGCAGGCGGCCGTGCTGGAGTCGCTCGGCGATCTCCACCATCGTCATGGCGGGCGAGAGTTCGTAGTCGCCGGCCTCCAGGCGGTTCGCCATGTCGTAGTACCGCACCAGCATTCGGAACAGGTCCGCGTCCGAAATCAGGCCGGCCTGCTGGAGTTTCGCCGCAATGTCCGCGGCCGTCTCGCCAGGCTCAACCGTGAAGGGCATCGGCTTGCCCTGCGGGTCGGCGGGCGTCTCCAAATCGGCCTGGCGGAACTGCAGGTACAGGCCGATGAGTTGCTTCTCCACACCGCCCGCGTCGGGCGTGGGGAGCGCGCCCGCGTCCACGCTCGGCCCCGCCGTCATGCGCTGCCATACCAAATACCCCCCGCCGACGAACAGGGCCAGCACCGCCAGGATCGCTACCAGGAATATGAGAACGCGAATGGTCTTTCTCACCGTTGCCCCCGAATGGAATCAAGATAACTTTGGAGGACGAGAATAGCCGCCGCCACATCCACCCGCTGGCGACGCTTGCGCCCGCTCACCCCCGCCTCCTGCATCCGGCGATCGGCCTCCAGGGTGGACAGGCGTTCGTCCCACAGAATCACCGGCACCGACGTGCGAAGGCGCAGCGCCTCCACAAACCGCTCCGTCTCCTCGGCCTGCGGGCCGGCCTCCCCCGACATGGACAGCGGATACCCCACGACCACCTGCGCAGCCCCGAGCGACTCCACCAGGCTCCGCACGGCCTCCACGTCGCGTTCCAGCGTGGCCCGCTGGATGACCCGAACGCCGCTGGCGAGGAAGCCTGTCGGGTCGCTCGCCGCCACGCCGATACGCCTGCGGCCCACGTCCAGCCCCACCACAATCACGGCGACTCTCCGGCCAGTTCGGTGCGCAGGGCCATGCGCATGGACAGCAAAGGCATGCGCCCCAGCCACCCGTTGCGCAGCCGAATGTCGGGCGGCGAATTCAGGCTCAACTCCGATTGCAGATACTGCTCCGCCCACGAGACCGGCTTGCCGCGCACGGCATTGAGGATTTTCGCCTCGTCAACCACAGGCGCAGCCGCCCCCGAAGCCGCCATGACGAACACAACCCGCCCATCCTGCACATCCTTCACCTCGGTCGGGCGGAACTGAAGCGTGCGCGGCACCAGCGCCATGCCTTGCGGAACCTTCCGCTCCAGCGCATCCAGCGCCAGCGCGTTGGCGTCCTTGCCGCTGATGGCCAACGCCTTCACCACCACGATCATGTCCAGCGTCAGTTCTTCGGCAGGCTCGTCGGTGAACTTGTCGTACACCTCGCTGATGGGGATGGCGACCATCGTCTCGGGCAGCAGGAACTCCTGCTCCTGCAATTCATCCCGAAGCATCAGGTAGGCTTCCTGCTGGATGCGCTGGAGCAACTGGGCGCGGGCGCGGGTTTTGTCCTCGTTGCTCACGACGGGCGTGCTCCTCACCGACCCGCCGCTGGTGGGCTTCTCGTTCACCACGTTGACCGCCGCCCTGATCTCGGGCGGCGCGCCAGGGGTGTCCTCAATGCGGGTGATGACATACGCCGGCACGTTGCCGCTCAGGCCAGGCTCCAGCGCCTCAATCTTCGCCACGGCCTTCGCGCCCTGGCCGGCGGGGACGGTAACCGTCTCCACCGTCTGGAACCGCACGATGATTCCCGTGGAGGTGGCCAGCACCACGCCGGCGGGGAGCAGCATCTCGCTGTTGGTCTTGTTGGAGAAGACGACCTCGCCCTGGGCTTTGGCGTCGGGCACATCCTTGCGGCCCGACACCTGCACCCGCTCGGTGTCCTTGACCTCCACGCGGATGTCGCGCGCGGGCACAGCCGCCGTGATAGGCTGCATCTGCGTCAGTTTGGCGTCGGCCTGGATGAGGACCGATTCGGCCAGCGGCACCGCGGGCAGTTGCGCGCGAATCTCCGCCGAGGGCATCACCACCACCGCGACTCCCACCAGGAGCAACCCCACGACGGCGATGAGCACCAGGACGACGCCCATCTGCCCCCACCGGCCCGCCTGACCGACGGCCGCGGGCATGGGCCGCGGTTCGCGCGCGGTGGGCGTCGCGACGGACGGCGGCGGGGTGAGAGCGGCGACAGGCGGCACGCCGCCCCCACGAACGCGCTGCGTGTGCTCCACGGAGCGCGACACGGCGATGCCCTGCTCGCGGGCCAATGCTGCGACGACGCGGTCGCGCGTTACCAGCACGATCTCCATCTCGCGTGCTGCGGCGTGGCGCGCCAGAAGCCTCAACCCCACGGGGTTCTGCAACGCGGTGTGGCCCTTTGGGACGACGAGGAGAACCCGCCTGGCCTCGGCCCAGTCCAGGCGGTCCCGAATCGCCGGCACGTCGTCGGTCGGTTCCAGGTAGATGATCTGCTCCATGGTGGCCAACGCGCCCCCCTAGGCCGGCAGGTGCTCGCGCACCCAGGCCGACACGCTTTGCACCGCTTCGGCCAGACGGCTCACATCGCGCCCGCCGGCCTGCGCCAGCGTGGGCTTGCCGCCGCCGCCGCCCTCAATCAGGCGGGCCGCGTCGCGCACCAGGGCCGCCGCGCTCAACCCGCGCTTCACCAGGTCTTCGGTAACCGCCGCCACCAGGCTCGGCTTCTCGTTGATGACCGCGCCCAGGAGCACCACGCCGGTCGGGTGCGCCTCGCGGAACCAGTCGGTCATCTCGCGCATGGTGTCCACGTCGGAGGCCGACACCACCGCCCCCAACACGGGCACGCCCCGAACCTTCTCGGCCTGCCGAATCAACGTCTCAAACTGTTGCCGCGCCTGGAGCCGTTTCCACCCTTCCAGGGTCTTCTCCAGCGCCTGCACCCGCTCCATCAGGTTCAGCACCTTGCGGTCCACTTCCTCGGGATTGCAGCCCAGGAACGCGGCGGCGGCGTTCAGCGTTCGTATCCGCTGCGACGCCATGCGCTGGGCCGCCCGTCCGGTGAGCGCCACGATGCGGCGAAGCCCCGCGCCAACGCTGCTCTCGCTCTGGATGAGGAACAGGCCGATTTCGCCGGTGTAGGCCACGTGAGTGCCGCCGCACAACTCCTGGCTGAAGGCTTCCTCCCCCGTGCCGATGCGCACCACACGCACGCGGTCGCCGTACTTCTCGCCAAACAGCGCGATGGCCCCTTTCGCCACCGCTTCCTTGTACGGCTCCACCTCGGCGGAGACGGGGTAGTTCGCCAGGATGGCGTCGTTCACCGACTGCTCCACGGCGTCCAACTCGTCCTGGGTGAGCATGGCCGAATGGGTGAAGTCAAACCGCAGGTAGTCGGGCGTAACCAGAGAGCCAGCCTGCTGGACGTGCTCGCCGAGGATGTAGCGGAGTTCGCTGTGCAGGATATGCGTCGCGGTGTGATTGCGGGCGATGTCCTGCCGCCGCTCGTAGTCCACCGCGGCCCAGACCTCATCCCCCACCCTGGCCGTGCCCGAGGTCATCTTGCCGAAGTGCACGATGAGGCCGGGCAGCACCTCCCTCGGCTCGGCGACCTCAAACTCCCACGTGAGCGCGTCCGTCGCGCGCTCGTAGCCTGCGATGATGCCCGTGTCTCCCACCTGGCCGCCCTTCTCGGCGTAGAAGGGGGTCTGCGGCAAGACGAGGGCCACTTCCTCGCCCTCTCGGGCGCTGTCGGCGAGTTCGCCGTCGCGAAGGATGGCGACCAGTCGCGTGTCGGCCTCGTAGGTCTCGTAGCACAGTTGATCCACGCCCTGGGCTGGCAACTTGCCCTCGGCCTGAAGTTTGTCCATGACCTGCCGGTAGCGCGCCAGGCGGTCTTCCTCGCCCGTCGGGCCGAAGTGCTGCGCGGCGCGCGCCCGTTCGCGTTGCTCCTCCAGCGCCTGCTGGAACCCCTGCACGTCCACCGTGAACCCCTGTTCGGCGGCCACCTCCCGCGTCAAATCCAGCGGGAACCCGTAGGTGTCGTATAGGCGGAAGGCCTGCTCCCCTGGAATCTCGCGCTTCCCCTCGGCCCGCAGGCTCTCCATCATCTCTTCCAGCAGCCCAAGCCCCGTGCTCAGCGTCTGCTGGAATCGCTCTTCCTCCTGATTGATGATCTTCAGGATGAACTCGCGGCGCAGGCTGAGTTCGGTGTAGGGGTCGCTCATCTGGTCTATGACGACCTTTGCGATTTCGCCGAGGAACGGCTCGGTGAATCCCAGCATCTTCCCGTGGCGGGCCGCCCGCCGCAGGATGAGGCGCAGCACGTACCCGCGCCCCTCGTTGCCAGGGCGCACCCCATCGCCCACCAGGAACGTGGTGGCCCGCCCGTGGTCGGCGATGATGCGGTAGCCCACGATGCGCTTGCGCATCTCCTCGTCCGAGTGGCCCAGCAGTTCCTGAATCCGACGCATGATGGGGACGAACAGGTCGGTGTCGTAGTTGCTGGGGGCGTCTTGCAGCAGCGAAATCAGCCGCTCAAACCCCATGCCCGTGTCCACGCCAGGGCGCGGCAGGCGCGTCATCTGCCCCTTCTCGTCCATGTTGAACTGCATGAACACCAGGTTCCACAATTCCCACCAGCGGTCGCAGCCGTTGTCCAACTCGGGGCGGCAATGGGGGTCGCCGCAGGTGCAGAATTCCTTGCCGCGGTCGTAATGAATCTCCGAGTTCGGCCCGCACGGCCCCGTGTCGCCCATCATCCAGAAGTTGGTCTTCTTGCCCATGCGGGCGATCTTCTCGGTGGGGACGCCGATCATGGTGTGCCACAGGTCAAACGCCTCGTCGTCTTCCTCGTACACCGTGGGCCACAGCCGATCGGGGTCCAGTTCCAGCACCCCCGTGAGGAAGTCCCAGGCGTACCGAATGGCCTCGCGCTTGAAGTAGTCGCCGAACGAAAAGTTGCCCAGCATCTCAAAGAACGTGTGATGCCGCGGCGACGGCCCGACGGTCTCCAGGTCGTTGTGCTTGCCGCTGACCCTCATGCACTTCTGGGCGGTGGCGGCGCGGGTGTACTCGCGCTTCTCCAGGCCCAGGAACACGTCCTTGAATTGCACCATCCCGGCGTTGGTGAACAGCAGCGTGGGGTCATTGTGCGGGACCAACGACGAACTGGGGACGATGGTATGCCCCCGCTCGGCGAAGAATTGCAGGAAAGCGTCGCGTAACTCTTTACTGGTCAGTCGCTTCATACCCCCAAATCCCTTCTCTCCTCACAGGTTGCTCCGCATTCTAGAGCATCTGTCGGCAAGTGTCAAACGCACAGGCCAACGGGCGCGGTCCTATTGTGCTGGTGAGCAACGTGCGACGCACCTTGGAGGTGCGTCGCACGTTCCCTAGTCGCACGTTCACTATTCGCGTGCATTCGCGTTCATTCGCGGTTACACCTCCAACGTGCGACGCACCTCGGGAAGTGCGCCGCACGTTCCCTATTCGCGTGCATTCGCGTTCATTCGCGGTTACACCTCCAACGTGCGACGCACCTTGGAGGTGCGTCGCACGTTCCCCATTCGCGATGCAGGAAAACGCTGACGCCGCCCACGGCAACCCGGAGCGGCGTCAGCATCGGAAGGCGCAGATGACCCGGCGAGGACTCTGCACCACCTACCCGATTGAGTGAGCAGGCGCGGCCCAACCGCGCGACCGCCAAGCCGCCACGCCCTCAACCTTCCTTCGGCGCGTCGGCCCCAGACCCTTCCGGTTCCTCCTCCACAAAAATAATAGCCTCAAACGGGCAGTTGTCAAAACAGGTGCCACATTCTATGCACACGTTGGGGTCAATCTCCGATTGGGTGGCCCCTTCGCTGATGGCCCCTACCGGGCATCCCGCCACGCAGATGCCACACTGTTCGCACTTGTCGGTTACCACATACGGCATAATCGTCTTGTCCTTGCTGTGTTGGTGAGCACAACGTCCCCTAGCCCGAGTAGATGCCCTCGGGGTCAATCTCCTCGCGGATAATGCGCACCTGCTCGGCGGTCGGCGGCTCGGTGAACGGCACGTGCTCGGGCACGATCGGCTTGAACCCCATCGTGTTCAGCACGTCTTCCAGGGTGCAGCCGGGATGGATGGAGAGCAGCGTCATGCGTTTGCTCTCGGGGTCAAAGCCGAAGATGGCCTTGTCGGTGATGACGCGGCTCGGCCCTCCCGGCAGCCCCGCCTGCGCGCGCTCCTGCCCGCCTCGGATGTATCCGGGACTCGTGATGAATGACACGGCCTCTTTCAGTTTGCGCTCCTCGTGCCGAATGATGATGATCGTTCGGCGCGCGGACGAGGCGATGTCATTCGCGCCGCCGCTCCCCACGAAGTGCCGGAACTTGCCCTTCGGATCGCCAAGGAGCGTGGTGTTGAGATTGCCGTAAACGTCGGTTTCCAGCCCGCCCAGGAAGCCCACGTCCACGCGCCCGCCGTGGAGCACGGAACCGAGCATGTCCACGAAGGTGCTCAGCACCTTGGCGCGATACCAGACCCTGGGATCGGCCAGGCCCACGCCCGTGTGGATAGGTTCTGGGTCAATGACGCCCAGTTCAAACATGATGGTGATGTCGGGCGCGTGGGTGCGCTTGGCGAGGAACGTCGCCACAACCGGCAGCCCCAGCCCCACGGCCACGATCTCGCCGTTCTTCAGTTCGCGCGCGCCGGCCACCGCCATCAACTCAAACGGAGTGTACGCGACTTCGGTGCCCATGTCCAGTCCTCCATCAATAACCCAGGATCGGATCCGCGGCCAGCCGACTCAAGTGCCGCATCCCGCCCAGGAGTTCCAGATACTCCCAGTGGTCTTTGACGCCGTACACATACTTGTCCAGGTACGCGCGCATGCCTTCCGGCGTCTTGGTGGCTTCGGCGTACAGGCGAATGTGATCGGCGTCGTAGTCGTACACGCGGTACACGGAACTGGGATGCGCAGAGAACGGCAGGTGCACCACATGCGACACGCGGAAGCCGTGAATCACGGTGCGTTCGGGTTCGCGCCGGATGATCTCCGTCGGCACCAGTTGCTCGGTGATGACGATGGTGCGCTTGCTGGCCTTCACCTGCTCCTCGTTGTCCCATCGCGGCCCGTAAATCCAGGCGTTGCCTTCGGGGTCCGCCACCTGGACCTGCACCACAGCCACGTCGGGGTTCAGGGGCCGCAGGGCTAGCCACTTCTCGCCCGTGAACGGATCGTCCACGTAGGCCATCGCCGTCGGAGCCACCTCCTCCAGGTGCTTGAGCGTATCGGACCCGCGAAGCGAGCGGATGGGCACGAACGGCAGGCCGAGGGCTCCCGCCATGTAGCGGAAGACCATGGAGAGGCTGCTGTACTCCTCGGCGACGATGGTGCCCTCTTCTATGGCGCGGTTCACGCACGCCAGGCGGCCAAAGCGGTCCAGCGAGCCGCCCCCGTACAGGATGCGGGAGACCGCGCCCCCGCCCACCAGCAAGTCGGCATCCATCGCCCCCACGCACTGCGACACCGTGAGGTCGCGGATTCCCTGTCGCAGGACTTCGGCGGCGAAGGCCATGGCGGCGCGGGTGATGGCGAACCCCGACAGTGCCACGTGCGAGCCGCTGGGGATGGACGCAACGGCTTCGGAGAGCGTTACAACTTTGTCCATGTCCGGCCTCCCTGCCCTACAGATCCGGGCGCGGCTCAAAGAGGACGAGGGTTACCTCGCACCCTTCCTCGCCGACCTTGATCTCCGCGATTTCCGCCGGACGCTTCAGCACGGCCTCCACAGCCAGCACGACCAGGTTCGCCGGCACGCACATCAGCGGCTCGGCCCCCGCAGCAATGAAGCGGCGCTCCACGCTCTGGTGCCTGCACCCGGGAATCTTCAGCCGCACCAGGCGGTCCTCTTCCTCATGGGACAAGCCCGTCGTGATGCCCTCCTCGGCCAGGGCTTTGCCGATGCCCTTCACGATTTCGGCCACCGACTCGCCATGAATCCTGGACAGGCATCGGTCGGCGAAGTACTCGCGCCCCACCGTCGTCAGGCGGAATCGGGCGCCGTTGCCGCGCTCGTCCCAGAAGGCTTTCTGAATCTCGTAGATGACGCTATTGGCGTAGTCGCTGGGAACATTCTCGCGTGTCATGCTTCCTCCTTGTAATACGGGGTTCCCCAGACCTCGTTGTAAACCAGTTCGTGCAGCGCAAGCCGCGGGCGAGGCCGATGGGGTCGCGTGGGATGGCCCACGGCGATGATGCTCACGATCTTGATGTCATCCGGAACCTGCAGCAACTTGTGCAGCCGCTCCTCGTCCCGCACGTCAATGCACGGGGCGATGACCCAGCACGCCCCCAGGCCCAGCGCCGTAACCATGAGCAGCATGTTCTCAATGGCCGCCGACGTGTCGTAGGGCAAATCCCACACGTTCTTCCGGCCGCACACCACGATATCCACCGGCGCGTCGGCCAGGAACGCCGAGACGTTGCCCGAGGTGAGTTTTTCAAACGCGGCCTTTTTCTTCTCCTCGTCCTGCAGGCCGGCAAAACGCTCCTGCATCTTCTTGGTTACGAATTCGGCGGTGAAGCGGCGGCCGCTGCCTCCCCCACCGATGGCGCCCAGGCGCTTGCGCGTTTCGGCGTCTCGCACGACGATGAAACGCCAGGGCTGGGCGTTCTCGCCCGATGGAGCCTGCCGCGCCGCCTCCAGGATCATCTGGATGTGCTCCTCGGACACCGGCTCCTCGGTGAACGAACGAATGCTCCGTCGGTCTTGAATGACCTTCATTGCGGCTTCCGCCAGGGTATACAGTTCAGACATGGCTACCTCCAGTATGCTTTTCTATGAACTCGCCCGATGGCGCTACAGAGGCGTGCATCGCCCCGCCAGGCCACCATCGGCCGCGTGTTGCCAAACGAAAGGCCATGAGTCCTCAAAGTGCTTCGCCAACATCGGCGTTCTCGCCCCGCGCCTGGAGCGTGTCGCCGACGTACTCCAGGTCAAACCACCACTTCTCGTCCGGACGGCTCTTGGCGAGGCCCAAGAGTGGGGCGGTGCGGATCGCCACTCGTTGCATCAGGGCCGAGCGCATCGCCAACCGCCGCACCCATCCGTAAACCCCGCTGGACGGAGCCGTCCACGGGCAAACCTTGACGCACCGATTGCACATGGTGCCTTTGGCGTTGGTGAAGTTGAAACTAGCGCACCGCTGCGTGTCCAGTTTCCACGTCTCGTACCCGTTGTACAGAATCTTGTCGCCCTTCGGAATCGCATGGCTCGGACAGTTGTCCGCGCAGATGTGGCAAGTCTGGCAGAACCGCTGCAACCCGAAGTCAATGGGCTTGTCGGGAGCCAGGGGCATGTTGGTCAGAATGGCCGCGGCCTTGAACCCCAACCCCATCGTCGGGCTCAAGACGATGCCCGCACGGCTGATTTCGCCCAGGCCCGCCCACAGCAGCAGCGGGGGCAACAGAACCGAGTAGCGATTGACAAAGGACGGCCCGAACTGCGCCGACGCCTCCCAGCCCAGCCGCCTCACGTAGTTCGCGACGGTCTCGGCCACCAAGGCCAGATGCGTGTAGGCCTGGAACGAGACGGGGTCTCCGATCCAGTCGCGCCCCGTTGAGGCGCGCACCGTCCGCCAATCCTTGCGCATGGCGATCACGATGGCGTTCGGGAACCGCGGTTCTATCGGGTTGCCCTGCTTATCGCACAGGTAGTACGCATAGGAAGGCACCCGGCAGATGCCCACCGCGTCGGCCTTCAGGAAGGTGCACACGGCCTTCATGTGGCGCGAAAGCGTCAGCGGATCCGCCGAGATAGGCGCGACCTGCGCCGCGACCGAGTTGGCCGCGATGACCGCCAGGTGGTCCACGAGATCCTTCTGCGCCGCCGACAGCGGGTACTTCTCGGGCAAGGTGCGCTGCATGTGCCGCTGCACCACGGGGCCGTACTCGCCCCGCGCCGCCAGGCCATACGCGGTGTTGCGCATGTCAATCCGCTGCACGGAATCGGTGATTCGGTTGGTGGGCACATCTACGCGCCGGATGCCCCGCATCGGCTACACCGTCCTGCAAGATTCAAACGCCACTCATCAGGCAGATGCCCGGGGCCTGCGGCGATGGCTTGCCCCTTGTTGCACATCAGCGTCCATCGCCGCAGGCAACCGTCAGTCCTCAAACAGGCACGTCTTCGTTGCTACCGCTTGTCAAAAGGCACGGCCGGGTAGGCCAGAGGAGCCGTGGCCTGATCGGGCGGCCAGACCAGTTCCAACTTGCCGTTGATCCACTGCGACAGCGGGTTGATCACCTTGCCTGTGCCATCGGGGTTGAAGGTAACCGGGCCGATGACGGTCATCATGTTGGTCGCGGCGATGGCATCGCGGATCGCGTCGCGGTCCAGCGTCCCCGCCCGCTCAATCGCGTCGGCCAGGATCTGCACGCAGGCATACGCGGGGCCTGTGAGCAGGTCCGCAGGCCGCCCGAACTGAGCCTGGTACTTGGCGTTCAGTTCGGCCACGCCCGGGAACTTCTCGCCGTTATGCCAGCCGGCGAACATAGTCGCGTAGTCCCCGACCTTGCCCAGAGTCTGCGACCACGAGACGTTCTCGGGAGCGCGGATGATGAGGCTGAACTTCGGGGTCCAGCCCAATTCCGCCATCTGCTTGAACATCGCGATGCCGTCGGGCTGCACAGGCACGGCGAACAGAATCTCCGCGCCCGCGCTCTTGGCCTTCAGGATCATCGCCGAGAAGTCCGCCGACCGCGGCGTGTACTCCTCGTGGACTACGATCTCGTAGCCGTACTTCTGGGCATTCTCTTTCCACATGGTCGCCAGTTCCATGCCCCAGTCCGTCTTCTCCTGGAAGATGGCGATCTTCTTCGGGCGCTGATCCGCGGGGATGGTGTTCAGGACCTCAAACACGTCCCGCGTCTGGTCTGGAGACTTCGGGAAGGGCGAGAAGAGGTACTTGTAGCCCTTCTGGTGAATCTGGTACAGCGCAAAGGCGATGCCCAGGTACGGGACCTTGTTCTTCTCGGCGATGGGCACCGTCGCCGCGTGCATGTCGCTCCCCGCGCCGCCCAGGTAGGCCACCACCTTCTGCTCGGAGAACAGCGTCTCCATCTTGCTCACGGCCTTGTTGGGGTCCGACTCGTCGTCGTAGATGGTGAGCCGGACGGGGATCTTCGCATCGTATTCCTTGACGTAGATGCCGCCCTTGGCGTTGATGTCGGCCACGGCGATTTCGTATCCGGGCTTCACCATCGCGCCCAGGGAGCCGAACTTGCCGGTCAGCGGGATGGAAGCGCCGATCTCAATGTACGCCGGCGGTACGGGCTTGGGCTTCGTTGTCGGGGTTGGCGGCACAGGAGTCGCCGTCGGGGGCACAGCGGTGGGCGCTGGCTTCGGCGTGGGCGTAGGCGTCGCGGCCCCTCCGCACGCCGACAGCAGCGAGGCCAGCACCAGCACGACCGTTACCGCGATATACATCTTGGATCTCATCGTCAAACCTCCTTTTTGTTCAGCAAAAAGTGTGATCTCACCGTTCGGGGGCCCAAAACCTGCATCATCTCATAGGCAACCTCCTTTCACTGTGAGTTTCACAATCTCTACAGGGCAGCGTCAGTTCTCGCCCTGCGGCAACGGCCGACCCACCTTCGGGCGTCCGGGACGGCGGGCAAACGCATCGCGAACCTTCTGCCACGCCTCCACCAGCCCGCCCGGCAGGAACAGCACGATGAGCACGAACAGAATCCCGAACACGGTCAGGTGGATTTCCACCAGCCTCAGCGCCAGGAGTTCCTTGAGCACCACGTAGAAGATGCCGCCCACAATCGGGCCGATGATGGTGCCCGTCCCGCCGATAAAGGCAATCGTTACGGCATCAAAACTCCACACAGGCCCAAAGGGGAACTGCGGATAGTAGCCGACGTGGTAGAAGGCGAAGGCGCCTCCGGTCAGGCCGGCGAAGAAGGCGCTGAGACTGAGCGCCAGAATCTTGTGGCGCCGCGCGCTCACGCCCAGCGACTCGGCGGCATCCTCCTCCTCTCGGATCGCCGCCAGCCCCAGCCCGAACCGCGAGCGCATCAGGATGTAGGCCGCGCCCACGGTAACCAGCGCCACGCCCAAGAACAGATAGTACCGCGGCGCCAGGCTATAAGACCCCAGGTACTTCACAGGCAGGGATGTGATCAGCGGCCAGCGGTTTCCGACGATCACGTACAGCACCTGCCCCAGCGCCAGCGTGCCGATGGAAAAATAGGCCCCTCGGAGTTTGAACGCCGGGATGCCGATGAGCAGGCCCAACAGCACCGGCACGATTCCCCCCGCGAGCATGGCCGCCCACAGCGGCCAGCCCGACAGCCACAGGGAGCGCGTTACCAGCGTGCCCAGCCCGAAGAAAGCGGCGTGGCCCAGGTTCACCTGCCCGGCGAAGCCACCCAGGATGTTCCAACTGGAAGCCAGCGACACGTACAGCAAGACCATGACGATCAGGTTGATGGTGCTGTCTTTCTTCACATACATCGGCACGAGCGCCATGGCGGCTATAAGAACGAGACCCAGGAGCGTCGTGAGAACCTGCTTTCGCGTCATCGGCTAACCCTCCTTCACGCCGAACAGTCCCTGCGGTCGCAGCACCAGAACCAGCAGGAACAGCAGGAGGGCAACCATCTCTCGGTACGCGCCGCCCAGCCACAAGGATGTGAGCGACTGGGCGATGCCCACCACAAGCCCCGCCACGAAGGTCCCCACGAAACTGCCAAGTCCCCCCAGCACCATCACGATCAGCGAGATGAGCGTCCACTCCAGGCCCATATCCGGCTTGATGGAGTAGCCCACGGCCACCAGCCCGCCGGCCAGGCCCGCCAGCCCCGCGCCCATGACAAACGACAGGAGATAGACCTTGTGAATGTCAATCCCTAGCAGCGTGGCGGCCTCCCAGTCCTGCACCGTGGCCCTGATCGCCTTCCCCGTGTACGTTCGCTTCAGGAACAGTTGGAGGGCGAGGAGCACGACCACCGCGATGGCAAAACTTATGAGGCGCACGACCGGAAACCGCACCCCGAACGCCTGGATCACGTGCGAGGAGTACGAGGTCGTGATGCCGCGATCGTCGGCCGTCCACAGCCGCAGCGCCACGTTCTGCAGGACCAGCCCCAGGCCAAATCCCACCAGCATCGTGTTCTTGATCTTGGTCTCATCGCTCAGTTTGACCATGCGGGTGAAGATCAGTTTGTAGAGGACGACCCCCAGCACCACAAGCGCCAGAATCGCCAGCGGCAGCCCGACAAAGGGATCCACTCGGTACAGGGTGAACAGCCAGAAACTGGTGTACCCGCCCAGCATCAGCAGTTCGCCGTGGGACACGTTGAGGAACTTGGTTACTCCGAAGACCAGGGACAGGCCGACGGCCGCCAGACCGAACAGGCCGCCGATCAAAATCCCGAATACCAGGCTCTGGATGGTCGGTGCAAGCATGGATTCCTCCTCTACCCCAGATAAGCGCTTCGGACCGATTCAAACGAGAGGAGAGAATCCCCGCTACCCTCTCCGACGATGCGACCGTTCTCAATCACGTAGGCCCTCTGCGTCAACTCCAGTGCTGCGCGGACATTCTGCTCCACCAGGAGCACCGTTACGCCCTGCTTGTTGATTTCCGCGATCATGCGGAAAATCTGCTCCACGAGGATCGGCGCAAGGCCAAAGGAGGGTTCGTCCAACATCAGGAGGCGCGGGGTGGTCATCAGGGCGCGGCCGATGGCCAGCATCTGCCGCTCGCCGCCGCTGAGGGTGCCGGCGCGCTGATGCTTCCGCTCCTCCAGGCGGGGGAAGAGCGTGAACACCCGCTTCAGGTTCTCGTGTTTGGCCTTCCTGGCCGCGGCGCCGAACGCCCCCAGTTCCAGGTTCTCCAGGACGGTCAGCCCCGTGAAAACCCTGCCGCCTTCCAGAACCTGGGAGATGCCCATCTGCACGATTCGGTGCGGCGGCTCTTTGGTGAGAGGCCGACCGTCCAGGCGCACCTCGCCCGCGGTGGGCCTGACCAGGCCGCTGATGACCTTCAGGGTGGTGGTCTTGCCCGCCCCGTTGGGCCCTACGAGCGCGACGAGTTCCCCCGCGCCCACCCGAAGCGAGATGTCTCTGAGCACGGTCAAATCCTTGTAGCCGGCGAAGATTCCCTCTAGTTCTAGCATAGCGCCTTCCCCAGGTAGCATTCTATGACGTGCGGATCTGCGCAGACTTGGGTAGGCGGCCCGTCCGCAATCTTCTCGCCCATGTTGAGCACCATGATGCGGTCCGAAAGCCCCAGGATCGCCTTGATGATGTGCTCCACAACGATGAGGGTGATGTTGGAATCCCGAATCTCGCGGATGAGCGCCATGGCCTCTTCGGTCTCCGCGGGGTTCAGTCCGGCCATCAACTCGTCCAGCAACAGGAGTTGCGGCTTGGTCGCCAGAGCGCGAGCCAGTTCCAGCCTCTTGCGCTGCATCAGGCTCAGGTTCCTGGCCTTGACGTCCGCCTTGCCCCCCAGGCCCACGCGCTCCAGAATCTCCAACGATTCCCGAGTGGCGGCTTTCAGGTCGTAAGTCGGCTGCTGACCGTACACGCGGCCCACCAGCACATTCTGTAAAGCCGTCAATTCGGGGAACGACTTGGTCAACTGGAAGGTCCTGGCCACACCCCTTTGGCACATTTGGAAGCGGGGAAGGCCGGTTACGGTCTTGCCGCGGAACTGGATGGTGCCGGAGTCGGGTTTGAGGAAGCCGGTAATCAGGTTGAGAAGCGTGGTTTTGCCAGATCCATTGGGGCCGATGAGACCGAGGATTTCGCCCTCTTGCAGTTCAAAATCAACGCTGCGAATCGCCATCAGCCCGCCGAAGGATTTGGTGAGGCCTTGGACCTTGAGAAACGCCATCGTTTTCACTCCTCTTCAGGTGTCCGCGATGCCGGCCGGTTGCCACAGGCCAGAGGCGTATCGTACTGTGGGCAAAATTATTATAATACAAGACTGCGTATCACAATACGAGACTCATAGTCATATTATGATACAATGCTTTTATACCACAGATTCCCGCGCTTGTCAAAAAACGCACGATCGCGTTGAGGAACTGCCGAGGGAAACGGCGCGGTTCTATTTCGTGTTGGTGTGCAACGTGCGACGCACTTCGGAGATGCGTCGCGCGTTGTACCCATGCCGCGACCAACAGGGTTTGGAACCGAGTCGGCGAGGGGGGTTCACCTCACCCTTCCCCACCCCGGCCCTCCCCTTCCCTCTCCGCGCGCGGAGAGGGAAGGGGAGGGTGTGGGAGGGGTTAGGTGAGGTCAAGACTCGGGGCCTGCTCTCTTCGCGCGGATTCGCGTTCATTCGTGGTTACAACTCCAACGTGCGACGCACCTTGGAGGTGCGTCGCACGTTCCCTAGTCGCACGTTCCCTATTCGCGCGGATTCGCGTTCATTCGCGGTTACAAATCCGCCATGCGACGCACCTTGGAGTCGCGTCGCACCTTCCCTATTCGCGCGGATTCGCGTTCATTCGTGGTTCCAACTCCAACGTGCGACGCACCTTGGAGGTGCGTCGCACGTTCCCTAGTCGCACGTTCCCTATTCGCGCGGATTCGCGTTCATTCGTGGTTACAACTCGGCGGGTTTGCCTCGCCCCGCTCACGCCTCGCGCAACTGCGCCACCAGTTCGCGCACGTCCGCGACCTCGTCCAGATGCCACAGCGTCTCCACCAGGCGGTCGGTGCGGGCGTCTCCCAGCATGGGGGCCACCAGCCAGCGGAACTTGCGCTCAATCCGCGCCTCGTCCCAGCCGGTCTGCGGGTAGTTGATGTTGCCCTCCACGATGCCCGAGTAGAACTCGCACCCGTCCCGCGTCCGAATGGCGACGGCGCACGCGTACTTCCCGCTGAGGTCGCCCGTCTCCGCCAGGCGGTACAGGCGGTTCAGTTCGTCGGTCTCCGTCAGTTCTATCTTCTGCGCAAGGGCGCGAATCTCGGGGTCGTCGTAGCGGTGCTCCAGAATCTGCTCGGGGCCAACCTCGCCATCTACCAGGACGGCGGCCAGCGGCCACGCCATGTTGAACTGCGCCTCTTCGGTGGTGGTAGGCAGCCGCGTGCCCAGGCGCACGCCCACCCATGGCGACTCCACGCGGATGTGAGCGATGTCGCCGACCGCGATGTTGTGCTGGCGCACCAGATCGGTGGCCGCCTTCAGCGCGGCGTGCGTCCAGGCGCAGCAGGCGTATTCCTTCCAGGCGATGCCCTCGGTCATGATGTACTTCGCGCCGATGTCCCGCACCCACTCGGCGTGCTCGGCCATTTCCAGCACGCTGGGGATGCCGGTGAACCCCTCCGCGGCCAGTTGCGCCGAGATGATGCCGTTCATCGCGCCCCACCCGATGCCGTGCTTCACCATGGCCGGATGGTCAATGTCGCGCATCATGGGCAGGTTGGGCGCATGGTACTCGGCGATGCCCAGCGCCTGGCGCACCGTCGCGACGGGCAGGCGCATGAGGTGCGAGGCCACCGCCGCGCACGCCACCGACCCCCACGACCCGCACGCCTGGTACACGTTGTGCGTCGCGTGCCAGATGCGGGCGGTGCGGTGCGCCACCTCGTAGCCCACCACGAGGCCGGTGAGCATCTCCGCGCCGCTGCGCCCCAACGATTCGGCCACCGCCAGCGCCGTCGGGAACAACTGCGCTCCCGGGTGCCCTTTGGTGAACAGGCCGCAGTCGTCAATGTCAATCCCGTTGGCCGCGTACCCATTGGCAAAGGCCGCCCCGATGGCCGAGGCGCGGCTTCCGTGCAGGAGAATCGTCGCCGCGTCGCCCGGCCACGTCCTCGCAGCGTAGCGGGCCGTGATGCGGCTCACCGGCGTGCGCGTGCCGGGGATCGTCGCGCCCAGCGTGTCCATCGCCGCCATGCGCGACATGCGCCGCACCGCCGGCGGCAGGTCGGCCCAGCGGATGTCGGCCACAAATCGGGCCGCGATGTCCGAGCCATCCCAAGCCATGTCAGCCTCCTTACGTTGGGTTTACAACTGCGCCAGCGCCTGCTCCAGGTCCTGGATGATGTCCTGCGGGTCTTCCAGCCCCACCGACAGGCGAATCAGGCCATCGTCAATGCCCGCCGCCGCTCGCTCCTCGGGCGTCATGTGCTCGTGGGTGATGGTGGGCGGGTGCATGCAAATCGTGCGGCTCGTGCCGAAGGTAACGGCATGGGTGATCAGGCGGAAGGCATCAATCACCGTCGCCGCGCCGCGCATGCCACCGCGCACCACGAACGACAGCAGCCCGCCCCCCGCCTTCATCTGCCGCCGCGCCAGATCGTACTGCGGATGGCTCGGCAGGCCCGGATAGTTGACGCGCTCCACTTTCGGGTGCGCTGCCAGGAATTCGGCCACCTTCTGCGCGTTGGCGCTGTGCCGCTCCATGCGCAGCGACAGCGTCTCCAGGAATTGCAGCGTCATCCACGAGTCAAACGGCTGCATGATGGCGCCGACGAACTCCGTCGTGTTCCAGCGGATGTCTTCCACCAGCGCCTCGGGCCCCACGATGGCCCCGCCCAGCACCGTGGCGTTGCCCGCCAGGAACTTGGTGATGGACAGCAGCACGATGTCGGCCCCCAGGTCCATGGGCCGCTGGAGCGCCGCCGTCGCCGTCGTGTTGTCCACCAGGAGCGGCACGCCGTGGGCGTGAGCCACATCGGCCACCGCCGCGATGTCCGTTACGAACAGGCACGGGTTGCTGGGCGTCTCCACCCACACCAGGCGCGTGCGGCGGTCAATCTCGCGGTCCCACGACTCGGGCCGCGCCGGATCCTTGACGAAGCGGAACTCCACGTTGCAGCGCTCGGGGAAGATGGTCGCCGCCTGCTTGTAGCCCTCGCCGAAGATGTGCAGGCTCGTAACGACGTTGTCGCCCGGCCGCGCGATGGTGAAGATGAGGTTGAACAGCGCCTGGGATCCCGACGCCGCCGTAACCGCCGCCTCGCCGCCTTCCAGCGACGCCAGCCGCTCTTCCAGGACGGCGGCGGTGGGCGTCTTGGTGCGGCCATAGACCGGATAGGGAATCTTGTCAAACCGCTCGTAGGGGTAGGTCATGGACTGGACGATGGGCGGGACAAAGGAGCGGAACTTCTCCAGGTCCTTGCCGGGCCGAAAGCCGGCGTGGAGCGCCCGCGTGTTGAACCCCAAATCGGCGTCGGCGCGCCGGAGCGGCCTGCGCGTGGGGTCGTAAACCCAGGGCTTGCGCATGAAAAAGCGTTCGTCATCGTGCGGCATACACATCTTCCTCCATCTGTCGTGTCATTGCGGGCCTAGGGCCTGGCGTTGATGCGCTCCTGCTCGCGCTCCACGATGCGGCGGACGGCGTGCTGCACGTCTTCGGGGAGCGGTTCAGGCTTGTGCTCGGCGAGAATCTTGTCCACCTGCTGGGCGGCGCGCTGCTCCATGGTCGTCGCGCCCATCTCCACCCACTGCGAGTACACGCGCTTGTCCGCCAGGCGCGAGTAGTACGCCTTCTTGAAATTGCGCAGGGTGTGCTTGTGCTCCAGGTAGTTGCCGGTGGGGCCCAGTTCGTCCACCACGTCCAGCGCCAGCGTCTCGTCGTTCACCGGCACGCCCGCCGTCGCGGCGCGCAGAAAGCCGATGAGGTCATTGCAGATGGCCATCAGTTGCAGCGAGCCTTGCAGCCCCGCGTCCATGAACCCCACATCGTGGACGATGTTGGCGCCGTGCAGGAGCGCGGTGAACAGGCTGATGGTCGCCTCGGCCGCGCACTGCTGGTCCAGAACCTTGGAGTCCGTGGAGCCGCCCAGCCCGAACACCGGCAACCCGTAGAACTTGCCCATCTCGGTGGGAACGCCCTGCTCCTCGGCCAGCACGTAGTTGCCCACCATCGTCTGGAGGTTGTACGGCCCGCCGTTCCACCCTGGCACCGCCACCGGCGAGCCTTCGCGCACCAGTTGCGCCAGCACGATGCCCAACAGCGTGCCCGCATTCATCGTCGCGGTGCAGCCGGCAGTGGTTACCGGCGAGTTGACGCCGCCGGCGTTCAGCGGGATGTACAGTTGCGGCAGGCCCTTCTCGGCGAAGTACATGCACTTCTGCAGCGCCTCGGCGTTGGCGATGAGGCCCGACGTAACGTTGATGTAGCAGACGGCGAAGGGCCGGCGCTGGAAGGCTTCGGCCCCGCCCGCCACCGCCTCGCACATCTCCACCGCCGCCACGCAGCCCTCAAAGTCGGGCGTAACGAACACGATGGGCTTGGTGGTGTAGTTCAGCATCACCTCCATCTGGTAGCGGTCGTAGATGCGCTGATCCACGTCCTCGGGCAGGAACATGGACATGACGAAATCTATCTCGGGGAGCGCGTCCTGCACGATGGCTGCGTCGCGCACGTCGTTGAGCGTCGGCTTGCGACGCTGGCCCGTGCGGTGGTCCAGGATGTTGAGGCAGTCGGAGCCGCCGCCGTAGTACGTGTTGTAGTCCCGCGCGCGGATGGCCACCCTGCCGTGGCGGTCGTAGAGGGTGATCTGTTTGGGCGTAACCGCCAGCGCCTTCATGACCATGTGCTCGGGAATGCGGACGCGGATGCCGTCGGCCTTGGCGCCGCCCTTCACCAGGAGAGCGCGCGCCCGTTCGTCGTGCACGTCCACGCCCACGCGCTGCAGAATCTCCAGGCTGGCCGCGTGGATTTTCTCGCGCTCCTGCGGCCCCAGGCGACAGTAGTGCGCGCTGGTCATGCTCATTCCGTGCGTTTGCAGCATCTTCTCCCTCCGGCAATGTGATATATCACATTATAGGATATAACACATTTGCTGTCAAAGTTGGTACGTTTGCCTGCGCCCCCGCTCCTGTTCGCCCGTTCGCGGTTGGCGGCGCACCCCTCACGCGCCCTTCAGAATATACGCAATCTCCGCGCGCACCGAATCGGGCAAGGGCTGCGGCTTGTGCTCCTCCAGGATGCCAAGCGTCCTCTCCTTCAACCGCTGGCCCAGGCGCTTGCTCCCCTGCGCCACCCAGTCCTCCATGCGCTGGCGGCTGAACAGCGACGGCTCCCACAGGTCGCGGAAGTGCTTCAGCGTGTGCTTCTGGGTCAGGAAGTCGCCCCCCGGCCCCACCTTGTGGATGACATCCAGCGCCAACGACTCGGCGTCCAGCGTGATGCCGCCCATGAACTTGCGCATCATCCCGATGATCTCGGCGGTGAACACGATCATCTCCGGCGACGTGGTCAGCCCCGCCTCCAGGTAGCCCACATCGTGCACCAGGTTGTTGCCCGCCAGGAGCGCCACCAGAACCGAGAACGTCGCGTCGGCCGCCGCCTGCTCGTCCATGGCGCAACTGTCCGAGTGCCCCGCGTAGCCCCACGTGGGCAGGCCGTAGAACCGCCCCATCTCGGCCACGGCGACGCGGGCCAGTTGGAACTCCGGCGCGCCGTACACGCTGATGGTGGTCTTCATGTCCATGTGATGCAGGCCGCTGCCGTACACGAACGGCGCGCCCGGCCGCTTCAACTGGTGCATGACCAGGCTGGACAGCGTCTCGGCGTTGCCCAGCGCTAGCGCCCCCGCCATGGTTACGGGCGCCGTCCCGCCCATCATCGGCGCGGGCGAGTGCACGATGGGCAGCATGTTCTCGGCCATGAAGAGCAACTTCCCCGTCGCCGTCTCGGAATGCTTCAGCGGCGTGGAAGGCTCCGAGTACAACAGGAGCGTGGGATTCAGGCGCAGTTGCTCCATGCCGCCCGCCGCCGCAGCCGCCATGGCCGCGATGGCCTCGCAGTCGGCGCGGTCGTCGCACACGAAGACGACGGGCTTCGTCGTGTGCTCCAGCATCAGGGCGAACTGGTGGCGGTAGGCGTTGGCCGTCTTCAGGTCCGACGGAATGCCCATGGACATGCAGAATTGGAGTTCGGGCAGCGCGTCCACCACGTGGATGGCGTCCACCACGTCGGCCACCGTGAAGGGCCGCACCTGCCCCGTGCGCGGGTCCAGGTAGTTGGGGCAGTCGGAGCCCGTCCCGAAGTTCACGTTGCGGCCTTCCAGCGCGGCGACGACCTCGCTGCTGCCGCGCCTGCACAGCGCGATGCGCGAGGGGGCCTGGGCCAGCGCCCATTCCACCAAACCCGGCTGGAAGCGCACCAGGTTGCCGTCGGTGATGGTTACGTCGGCCTGGCGCAACAGGGCCAGCGCCTCCTCGTGGTACACGCGCACGCCCGTCCGCCGCAGAATCTCCAGCGACGCGCGGTGAATGACTTCGCACTGGTCGTTTGTGAGCATCCCCAGCCTGGGGAATGCCTGGGTACTGACGGTCATGGTAGGTTCCTCCTCCGGATGATTGAAGTTGAAAGTGCGCAGCCGCCCATGCTACCGTGGGGGCAGCGGATAACTCGCTCGCTTCGCGGCGCGGTCCGCAGCGGCCTCCAACGTCTGCGCTACCATCGCCGGGATGAGCGCCAGGCGATACTCGCGGGACGCGCGCGTTGGACTCGTGCGCGGGTTGGACTCGCCCTGGGCGATGCGGCCAGCCTCGGCCAGCGTCGCCGAGTCCGGGACCTTGCCGCACAGGAATGCCTCGGCCTGGCGCGAGCGAAACGGCCTCGGCGCGACCGGCCCCAGGGCGATGACCGCATCCTGCACCGCGCCGTCCGCGCCCAGGGTCAGGCAAGCGCCGCAGTTGAGCGTGGGCAGGACCAGCGATTCGCGGCGGCCCGCCCGGCTCCACGCGCTGCCCCACGATCCCTGCGGCACGCGGAAGCGGATGTGGGTGATAATCTGGCGGCAGGGGTTCACCGCCGACACCCCCGGCCGCACGAATAGCGACTCCACCGGCCTCCACTGCGCCCCTGTCGCGTCCACAATGCGTGCCTCGGCCCGCAGCGCAACGGCGGCCAGCGCCCCGTCGGCGGCGGGCATCGCCTGCACGATGTTGCCGGCCCACGTCGCGGCGGTCTGGATGGGCAAGGCCCCAACGCAGCGCGCGGCTTCGGCCAGCACGTGCACGTTTTGAGCGATGAAGGGATGCTGGCGGATTTCCGCAAACGTTACCGCAGCCCCAACGTTCACCCACTCGCCCTCAACCGTTACCTGGCGCAGTTCTGCAATCCGCGTGATGTCCACCAGGCAGCGCGGCGCGATCTTCCCCTTGCGTATGTCCACCATGACATCGGTCCCGCCCGCCATGATGCGCGCCTCGCCGCCGTGCTCTTCCAGCAGCGCCAGCGCCTCCTCAACGGAAGCGGCCAGGCAGTATCGCGTCATCGCTGCCCTCCCTGTCGCATCGCCATCAGCACGCGCTCGGGCGTGGCGGGAATCTCGCGGATGCGCGCCCCGATGGCCCGCGAGATGGCGTTCACGATGGCCGGCGCTGCGGGCAGCATGGCCGCCTCGCCCAGCCCCTTCGCGCCAAACGGGCCTTGATAACTCGGCACCTCTATCAGGATCACCTCTATCTCCGGCATGGCTTTGGCCGTCGGGATGTAATAATCGGAGAAGCCGGTGGTAACGCCGGGGACGTATTCCTCCAGGAGCGCCGCGCCCAGGCCCATGACGACGGCTCCCTCTATCTGGCCCTGGGCGTCGCGCGGGTTGATGGCGCGGCCCACGTCGTGCGCCGCCACCACCCGCGTTACGCGCACCTGCCCCGTGGCCACGTTCACCAGCACCTCGGCGACGTGCGCTCCCGTAACGAAGTGCGGCGTGTACATCTCCCGCTCGTGCTGCGGAAACTGCTCGCGAAGGTCAAAGACGCCCGTAACCTTGCGCGATTGGCCCAGCCGCTCCATCTCGGCGGCGACCTCGCGCAGCCCCACGGAGCGGGCGGCGTCGCCCTGCACCATCACGCGGTCGTCGGTCAGCACGACCGCCGACGGCGGGCAATCCAGCATCTCCGACGCCGCCTCGGCCACCACCTCGCGCAGGCTCGTTACCGCGCGGCACACAGCGCCCCCGACCCAGTAGGTGGCCCGCGAGGCTCCGGGCACCCCGCTGTCCAGCGTGGTCGCCGTGTCCGCGTTCACCAACCGAATGGCGTCGCGCGACACGCCCAGCGTCTCCGCGGCCAGTTGCACCATCACCGTCGCGATGCCCTGTCCGTAGTCCGGCGCGGAGCAGTACACGACGAAGCGCCCGTCCAGCCCCAACTCGGCCTCGGCCGCCACGCGCGGGACCCCGTACTTGCCGAAGCGGTACCACATGCCTGCCAGGCCCACACCCTTGCGCCAGGAGCCGCGCTCGCACTCGTTGAACGCGCGCGCCGACGCCTCCAGCGCCTGATAGCGCGGGCGGATGGCTTCCAGCACCTGCCGGTAGCCCAGCGACTCGGCCACAGGATACCCCAGCCACGTCGTTTCGTGCTGGCGAATGGCGTTGCGCAGGCGGAACTCAACAGGGTCGTCGCCCAGGCGCTGAATCAACTCGTCCAGCGTGCACTCCAGGGCGAAGTTGGACTGGGGCGTGCCGTACCCGCGCATCTGGCCCGACTTGGGGCCGTTGGTATAGACGCTCTGCGCGAAGGCGTCCACGCCCCGCCACCGGTAAGGCCCGCCCCCCGCCACGACGGCGTAGTTGGGAATCCAGTAGCCGCCGGAGTCATACGCGCCCGTGTTCGCCGTGACCCGCAGGCGAAGCCCCGTCAGTTCGCCGTCCTTCGTCGCCCCCACCGCATACTGGCACGTGTACGGATGGCGCTTGGGCGAGGCGTCAAAGGATTCGCGGCGCGTGTAAGCGATGCGCACCGGGCGGCGCATGTGGTACACGGCCAGCGCCGTCGCGGCCGCCAGCCAGGGGTCCTGGCGCTTGCCGAAGGAGCCGCCCGTGGGGGGAGTGATCACCCGCACCTGCGACGGCTCCACGCCCAAGACCGGCGCGACGAAATCGCGATGCCAGTGGGGTTCGTGCGTCCCGCTGACGACGGTGATGCGCCCGGCTTCGTCTATGTACCCCAGCGCCGCCTCCCGCTCCAGCGTGGCGTGTTCCAGGTACGACGTGCGGTATGTGGTGTCCACCCGCACGTCGCTGGCCGCCAGGGCCTCGTCGGCGTCGCCGTGGGCCACCGCGAACGTGCTCAGCACGTTGCCATCAGCGTGGATGCTCACGGCGTTGGGCGAAAGCGCCTCCTGCGGGTCCAGCACCACAGGCAGGGGGGCGTAGTCCACCTCCACCGCCTCCGCGCCGGCCTGGGCGGCCTCGGGTGTCGTCGCCACCACCAGCGCCACCGCGTCGCCGACCATCTTGACGGTGCCCCCGACGGGCACGAGCACCGTCTCGTCTTTGCTGTAGCCCTCAATGCTGTTCTGGCCCGGGATGTCGGCGGCCGTGAGCACGCGGAGCACGCCCGGCACCTGCAGGGCCTTGTCGGCATTCAGCGCCACCACGCGCGCGTGAAAGTGGGGGCTGCGCACCACCCGCATGTGGAGCGCGTCGGGCATGGGGATGTCCTCCACGTAGCGCGTGCGGCCGGTTACGCGCTCGGCCACGTCCACGCGGACAGAGTCGCCGCCGATGACCTTCTCGCCGGACACAGCGGCTTCTGCCGCCTCGCCCCGCATCCGCGCCGCCGCCAGTTCCACGGCAGCCACGATCTTGGCGTAGCCCGTGCAGCGGCACAGATTGCCCTCCAGCGCGTCCACGATTTCGGCGCGGCTCGGGTTGGGATTGCGCATCAGGAGCGCCGCCGCGCCCATGATCATGCCAGGCGTGCAGTAGCCGCACTGCACAGCCCCCGCGTCGGCGAAGGCCTTCTGCACCGGATGCAGGCGCTCGGGGTCCCCAAGCCCCTCCACCGTCAGGACGCTGCGCCCCTGCACCTTGCCCAGGGGGGTCAGGCACGACCGCACCGGCACCCCGTCCAGCAGCACGGTGCAGGCCCCGCATTCGCCCTCCAGGTCGCACCCCTGCTTGGTGCCCGTCAGGCCCAGATCGTTGCGCAGCACCTCCAGCAGGGTGCGGCTGGGATCCGAGCGCACCGTTACCGTGCGACCGTTCAGCGTGAACGAAATCGTCGCATCCATGCTCGCGCACCTACCTGCGCCCTTGTTCCCGCGCTTCGGCGGCTTCCAGGATGGCGCGAATGCGCGCGTCGGTCGCGGCGGGCAGCGGTGGCACGCGATGGGTCGCCAGGATGTCCCGCAACTTCGCGCGGATTCGGTCCAGCGTGGTCAGCGCGCCTTCCTGCTCCCACGTTACCCACGGGTTGCGGTCAAAGATAGTCGGCATCCAGATTTCCGAGCGGCACAGTTTGGCCGTCTCTTTGGTGGACATGAACTCGCCGCCCGGCCCGACCCTGTCTATGAGGTCCAGCATCATCGTCGCGTCGCTGACCTCAATCCCCCGCAGGATGCGCCGCGCCATGGCGATGATCTCATCGTTCATGACCACCGACTCCAGCGAGCCGATGTCGGCGCAGTCCAGGAAGCCCACGTCGTGAACCAGGCTGGCGCCGCTGAGGCCGGAAAGGATGACCTGCACGGTGCTCTCTATGGCCGCCTGCAAGTCCAGCACCTTCGCCTCGGACGCGCCCGCCGTGCCCATGAACGGCATGCCCAGGTAGCGCGAGATGTCCGACATGGCCGCGCTGTACAGGCTCATCTCGGGGCCGCCGTAGGCCGGGCGACCGGTGCGCAGGTCCGTCGGTTCGGGCACGCCGCCGATGCACACCGGAGCGCCGCGCGCCTTCAGTTGGACGGCGACCAACCCCGCGAGCGCGCCCGCCAGGTAGGACACCAGAAGCCCCGCGCCGGTGATGGGCGCCGTGCTGCCCGCCGCGCCGCCGCCGATGTAGATGATGGGGATGCCGCGCTCGGCCATCCACAGCACGTTGGCCAGGTCGTGGTCGGTGGCCATCAGCGGGGCCTGGAACGTCGCGAAGAACGCCAGGAAGGGCCGCTCGCGCAAGGCGCGCTCGCTACCCGCCACGGCCACGGCGATGTCGTAGATGTCGCGCACATTGCCCACGTTGTAGGCCCAGGCCATGACGGGCTTTGTGGTGTTGGCCACCATCTCGGCGAACTCGTACACGGGGGCCAGGTTCGGCGGCACGTCGCCGATGAGGCCCAGCCCCATCACATAGTCAATGTTCGGCAGGGCGTCGCACACCCGGGCCGTCATGGCCGGGTCGCCGCGGCGGGTCTTGCGCCGCTCGCCCGTCTCCGGATCCACAAAGTGCGTGCTCGTCAGCCCCGGGCCGAAATAGACGCGGTCGGGGACAACCTGGATGCGCGGCTTGCCGTCCCTGCTCCACAGCGTGAACGTGCGGGGCGTCGCGGCGATGGCATCCTGCACGATGTGGGGCGGAATGCGCACCCGTACCCCGTCCACGCGCGCCCCGGCCCTCGCCATCAACTCCCGCGCCTCGCTGTTGTGCACATGCACGCCGGTGCGGTTCAGCACCTCCAGCGCGCCGTGATAGATGGCGCGGGCCTGCGCGTCGGAAAGGACGCGGAACTGCGGAGTCTGATGAGCGCTGTAGTTGGTGTCCACTTGAGCCTTCTTCCCCTTCGTTTGGATTCGCGCCGCGCTAACCGGCGCTGGATACGATGTCCCACACCTTCTGCCTGACCTCGGCGGGCAGGGGCTTGGGGCGGTGTTCGGCCAGAATCTCCCTCACCCGGCCCGTGAGCCGCTGGCCCAGCGTGGTGGCCCCCGCCTCTAGCCACTGCGGGCGCGTCTTGCGATCCAGCAGGCCGGGGAACCAGAACTCGCGGAACCGCTGAACCGTGGCGCGGGTTGACAGGAAGTTGCCGCCCGGGCCGACGGCGTCCAGTTCGTCCACCATCAGCGTGGCGTCGCTAACCTCAATCCCCTTCATCACATGATCGGCCATGCCCACCAACTCGTCCGTGAGCACGATCATCTCAAAGGAAGTCGTCAGGCCGCTCTCCATGTAGCCCACGTCGTGGATGAGATTGGCGCCGCTGAGTTTGGCCATGAGCACCGACAGCATGGCTTCCAGCGCCGCCTGCTCGTCCATCACCTTCGCGTCCGAGCAGCCCGCGTAGCCCCACGTGGGCAGCCCGTACCAGCGCCCCATCTCGGCCACCGCGGCCTTGGTCAACTGGAACTCGGGCGAGGCGTAGCAAATCTGCATCGCGCCCATGTCCATGTGGTGAAGCCCCGCGCCGAAGACGAACGGCGCGCCGGGCCTGTGCAACTGGTGGACAACCAGGCTGCTCAGGATTTCGGCCAGCGACATCACCAGGCCGCCCGCCATCGTGATAGGAGCCGTCGCGCCCATCTGCGGCCCCGGCGAATGCACCACCGGCAGTTCGTATTCGGCCATGAGGAGCAACTTGTCCACGGCCGTCTCCGACTGCTGGAGCGGCGACGACGGCTCCGAGTAGAGCAGGATGTGCTGCTGCGCGCGCAGGGCCTCGTGCCCGCCGGCGACGGCAGCGGCCATGTCTATCGCCCGCCGACAACTGGCGCCATCGTTCGTAACGAAGACGATGGGCTTGGTGGTGTGCTCCAGCATCAGCGCCATCTGCACGTCATACGTCAGCGCCGGATTCACGTCGGACGGGATGCCGATGGACATGACGAAGTGAATGTTGGGCAGGGCATCGCAGAGGCGATAGCCGTTCACGATGTCGGCCTGGGTGAACGGGCGATGCGCCCCTGTTTCGGGATCCAGGAAGTTCAGGCAGTCCGACCCCGTGCCGAAGTAGGTCTTCGTGCCTTCCAGGAGCATGGCCGGTGCGCCGTCTCGGTCGCACATCACAATGCGGCTGGGCGGCGACGATAGCGCCTCGGTGATCAACCGTGCCGGGAACTTCACCAGGTTCCCGTCGGACACGAACGCGCCCGCCTTCTTGAGCATCTCCAGCGCGCCCCGGTGGTGAAACCGCACGCCGGTGCGGCGCAACACTTCCAGCGCGGCCAGGTGCAAATCTTGCTTCTGCTGCTCGGAAAGGAGCGCAAACTGTGGCGATGCGAACACGATGCGATTTGCCGATTTCATCCCTTTCTCCCCATAAGAATCTATTGAGCAGCGCGCCTGTGCGCCATCTCGGCCAGGGCGCGCCCCATCTCGTTCTGGGTGAGCATCACAGCCTCGTCCACGCCCATCCCCGGCTTCGCCATCACGATGTCCGGGCGCGTGGCCAGCGCCACGTGGACGCTCACGCGGGCCGACAGGTCGGTCTCCGCGCAACTGCCTCCGAGGAACGCGCCCACGCCGCCCCGCTTGCACGCCAGCACGGCATCCACCGCGTTGTGGACGCTCCCCAGGTCGGGCATCTTGATCTGAATCATGTCGGCGGCCTGGGCGTCCACGAAGGCGCGGATGTCGTCCAGCGTGTTGGCCCACTCGTCGGCCACCAGTTGCACCCGCAGCCCGCGCGCCCGCACGTAGTCGCGCAGCGTGCGCATGGCGTCTATCTGCGCCTCGCGGCTGGCGAGCATCACCGGACACTCCACCCGCAGCGGGTAGGGCTTCACCGCCGACTCCAGGGCGTACAGGATGCCCAGCACCTTGCCCAGGTTGTTGTCAAAAATCTGCCCCAGCGCCCCGTGCGCGTCCAGGTGGATGGCAGGCCGATAGTCCGCGCCGGCCAGCGCCTGGATGCGCTCCTTGACCCAGCGGGCGTACTGCACCAGTTTGGAGCCATCGCTGCCCAACTGCTCGGGGATGTTGTCCACCAGCGCATGGGGGAGCGAGGCCACCCGTCGGGCAATCATCTTGTCCACGTTGGCGTACCGGTCGCCGCCCGATTGGGCATGGATGGGCACCGGCTCCGATGGCGTCGGCAGGCCCCATTCGTCGGCGATGACCTCGGCCATGGTGATGCCGCGCGCCAGGGCCACCGCCGCGAGCAGCGCCTGGCTGACGCCGTAGCGCACCGCCGTGTGCAGGGGCCGCGTTACCGCGACGCGCTCCGCGCCGGGCGACTCGGCCTCCTCGGCGCGCGCGAAGCGCCCCGTCAGCAGGTCGCGGCGCGACAGGCGCGAAGCCGACCCCACGCGCGGGGCCTCGGCGGGGCGCTCCACGACGACGGTCTCCGTCAGGCCATCTATCGCCGAGGCCAGGGCGCGGAACTGCGCCAGCGGCCGGCCCTCCAGGGCGGGCGCGACCACCGTCCGCAGCGTCGCCACGCCTTCGTCGGCGCGGAACACCGGCCAGCGGCCCGCCTTGCCGCTGTAGGCCACGGCGACGCAATCGCCCCAGGCCACGCGCCCGTCGTCCAGCGCCAGCCCCACCGACACCGCCTCGGCCACCTCGCGCACGCGGCGAAAGCCCGGCGTAACGGCGGGCGCGGCGTACCGGTCGGCGATGGGCATGGGGCGCGATTGCAGGGCCGCCAGGTCTTCGCAGTAGTAGCCGCCCACCGCGGGGACGGCGAGGAGACGCACAATCGCGGGCATACGCTGTCTCACCGTGTCCCTTCGGGGGTGGGGGCGAGCGGTCGCATGACGATAGCGCCGGTCGGGCACGAGTTGGCGCACAGCCCGCAGCCCCAGCACAGGGCGGGGTCAAATTGGACGTTGCGCGCGGTCTTTCCGGCCACGGTTACTTCGCCGCCGTCGTGGTAAAAGGCCCCGAAGTGGCAGCGACGGACGCACAGGCCGCAGAAGGCACACGCGTCGCGATCGTAGGCGGCCACGTAGCGGCTTCGCGGCCACACCCCCTTGCTGCCGATTTCGCGCGCGGCGGTGAAGGGGTAACAGTCGCAGGCGCAGCAGTTGCAGATGGGCGATAGCCCGTTCGTCCGCCACTGGCTGTCGCCGGTGTGCATCAGGCCCTTCCTGTCCGCCTTGCGCACCAGAGCCTTGGCTTCGTCGCGCGTCAGTCGCCGGCCGTGGCCCCTGTCCAGCGCCTCGCGCGCCGACTTGTCCAGCCAGATGCAGGTCTCCACGGGGCGGTCGCAGTTCTGCGCCAGGCGGCGGCAGTCGCACGGCTGAACCACGATGTCGGTGGCCGCGTCCAGCATCTCCTCCACTTCGTGGAGCAGCAGGATGTCGTTGTTGTGAAGGCCATCGGCCGAGGGCGCGCCTGCCATGAGTTGCTCCACCTTGGGCCGCACGCGCGCGATGAACTCGTCCAGGTAGCGCCGATGGATGGCCTTGCGGTCTTGCGCTGGGATGTCGTCCCAGTTCTCGTACTTGGCGAAAACGTCCAGGCGGGTATAGAAATCCGCCGCCGAGTAGGTCGCCCCCTCGCCCTCGCCCGACTTGTTGACGATCCCGCGCCGATACGCCCGCTCCAGGAGGCCCTCCGCCTGTTCCACGGGCAGGCCCATGCGCTGCGCCACCTGCGACGGCGACAGCGCCTCGCCGCGCATAGCCAGCACCAGCGCCATCTCGGCCTCGTCCACCATCATGGGGAGATAGGGCCGCGCCGGCTCCCAAACGTCAAAAACCCGAATGAACTCTTCCGTCAGGGTCATGTTAGCGCTCGGTTTCGGTTAGCATTCGCGTATGTCCACGATCTGTTGGCCTTCTACACCGGACAGGGCCGCCGCGACCTGGTCTTTCGTAACGTAGCGGATCTTGACGACGGCATCCCACTTGCCCGGCTCGCGCGGGGCAGGCGCGCCGCCCAGGGCCAGGATGCCCCACCCCTGCGCGGCGATGGCGCCGACGAGTTTGGCCAGTTCCCCGCGCACGTCCGGCATGCGAACGGTAACGCGCACCGCCGGCGTGCCCGCCGCCATCATCTGCATCAGGTGGGCCAGCATGTCGGCGTCGGTGAGAATGCCCACCACAACGCCATCCTCCAAGACGGGCAGGCAGCCCACCTTGCGCTCCACCATGACGCGGGCCGCGTCTTCTATCGTCGCGTCGGGGTGGATCGTGATCACGTCCCTCGCCTTGATCATCACGTCCTTGACCGTCAGGCCCGACAGGTAGCGGGCGATCTCCCACACGTCCAGGCTGCCCAGCCGCCTCGGATCCACCAGCAGCGTGTTCCGCGTTACCAATCCCAAGAGCCGCTTGCCCTCGCCGACGACGGGAAGGTGGCGGATGTTGTTCTCGCCCATGAGGCGCTGCGCCTCCACGATGGACATGGACGGCTCGGCCATAAATGGGTGGCGGGTCATGTAGTCTCTCACAAGCATGGGTCTCCTCCTACGCGCCTAGCCCTTGTCGGCCAGGGCGTCTTCCACGGCCCTGGTCAGGGCGCCGGTCGCCACAAGCGCCGTAACCGATTCTATGTACGGATACATCACGTCATCGCGTTCCAGGAACGGGACATGCTGCCGAATCAGCGAGTAGGCGGCCTGGGTGCCCTTGCCCAGGCGCGCGTTCGGGCCGAGGATGGCCCGCCTGAAGTCAATGCCCTGCGCCGCCGCCATCAGTTCCAGCGCCAGGATGCGCTCCACGTTGGTCGCGATCCTCCGCGCATGTCGCGCCGCGGTCGGCCCCATGCTCACGTGGTCTTCTATGTTGGCCGAGGTCGGGATAGTGTCGGCGCTGGCCGGATGCGCCAGGACTTTGTTCTCCGACGCCAGGGCCGCGGCGGTGTACTGGGTGAGCATGAAGCCCGAGTTCAGGCCGCCTTCGCGGGTCAGGAACGCGGGCAACGTCTCGGCGTTGCTGGACTCATCGGTGAGGCGGGCCAGCCGCCGCTCGGACATGTTGCCCAACTCGGTGAGCGCCAGGCTGAGGTAATCCATGGCGATGGCCAGCGGCTCGCCGTGGAAGTTCCCGCCCGACAGCACCGTTGCCTCGCCGGTATCCTCGTCAAAGAAGATGAGCGGGTTGTCGGTGGCCGCGTTCAGTTCTATGCTCAGCACCCAACGGGCGTAGGCGATGGCGTCGCGCACCGCGCCGTGCACCTGCGGGATGCAGCGCAGCGTGTAGGCATCCTGCACGTTGAGCGGGTCGTCGGGGCGGGTGAAGGTGCTGCCCTCTATCAGTCGGCGCAGGTAGGCGGCGCATTCCACCTGGCGGGGGTGCGGGCGCACGGCGTGGATGCGGGCGTCAAAGGCGCGCGGCGTCCCGTAGGTGGCCTCCAGGGTCAGGCAGCCCGCGATGTCGGCCACGCGCGACAGGTTCTCGGCCTGCCACGTGGTTAGCGCGCCGATGGCCGCCATCAGGGCGGTGCCATTCGTGAGGGCAAGCCCCTCCTTGGCCTCCAGCGTCGTGGGGCGCAGACCGGCCCGCGCCAGCGCCTCGGCGCCGGGCAGCCGCTCGCCCTGGTACACCGCCTCGCCCAGGCCGATGATGGGCAGCGCCATGTGCGCCAGGGGAGCCAAATCCCCGCTGGCCCCCAGCGACCCCTGCGCAGGCACCACCGGATGCACCCCGCGGTTCAGCATGTCCAGCAGCAGTTGCAGCGTCTCCAGGCGGATGCCCGAATGCCCCTTGGCGAGGGCATTGGCGCGGATGAGCATCATGGCGCGCACCGTCGGCTCGTCCAGCGGCTCCCCCACCCCCACGGCATGGCTCATGAGGATGTTGCGCTGCAATTGGCGAACCTGGTCGGGCGGGATGATGCGCCCCTTGAACGCCCCGAACCCCGTCGTAACGCCGTACACAACCTCGCCGCGGGCGATGAACTCCTGCACGGCCCTTTCGGCCCGCCGCACCCGCGCGCTACTCTCCGCGGACAGCACCACCTCCAGGGCCTGGCCCCTGGTCGGCGCGTAGGCGACCGCGACTACATCCTCCAGGGTGAGGCTGTTTCCGTCAATCACCAGTCGGGAATCCAAGTCTAAACGCTCCGCCGTTATGCGTACTTCTGGATTCGGTTCTTGCATTCTCTTCAGGTGCGACGCACTTCCGAGGTGCGTCGCACCTGACCTGAACGCTCTGCCTTTCGCGATGTCCGACGCGACGGACTCTAGAACCGAATCTATTTCAGCATGGGAATCTTCACGCCGCGCTCTTTCGCCACCTGGATGGCCCGCTCGTAGCCGGCGTCCGCATGGCGCGCCACGCCCATCCCTGGGTCGGTGGTCAGGACGCGCTCCAGTCGGCGGGCGGCTTCGGGCGTGCCGTCGGCCACGATGACCATGCCCGCGTGCTGGCTGTAGCCGATGCCCACGCCCCCGCCGTGGTGGAAACTCACCCACGTGGCGCCGTTCACCGCGTTGATGAGCGCGTTGAGAATCGCCCAGTCGGAGATGGCGTCGGAGCCGTCCTTCATCCCCTCGGTCTCGCGGCGCGGCGACGCCACCGAACCGGCGTCCAGATGATCGCGCCCGATGACGATGGGGGCCTTGACCCTGCCGCTGGCCACCAGGTCGTTGAAGGCCAGGCCGGCCTTGGCGCGCTCGCCGTAGCCCAGCCAGCAGATGCGCGACGGAAGGCCCTGGAACTTGACCTTCTTCTGCGCCATCTTGATCCAGCGCACCAGGTGCTCGTCGTGCGGGAAGAGGTCCATGATGACCTGGTCGGTTACGTAGATGTCTTCGGGGTCGCCCGAAAGCGCCACCCAGCGGAACGGCCCCTTGCCCTCGCAGAAAAGCGGGCGGATGTACAGCGGCACGAACCCCTGGAAGTCAAAGGCGTTCTTGACGCCCATGTCGTAGGCCCGCTGGCGGATGTTGTTGCCGTAGTCAAAGACCACGCTCCCCTTGGCCTGGAAGTCCAGCATAGCCTGCACGTGAGCCGCCATGGACTCCATGGCGCGGCGCTTGAACTCTTCGGGGTCGCGCTCGCGCAGGGCCTTGGCGTCTTCAAAGGTCATGCCGCGCGGGAAGTAGCGCAGGGGGTCATGGGCGCTCGTCTGGTCGGTTACCACGTCGGGCACGACGCCGCGCTGCACCAGTTCGGGCAGCACCTCGGCGGCATTGCCGATCAGCCCCACCGACAGCGGCTTCTCCGCGGCGACGGCCTCCTCCACCCACGTCATCGCCTCTTCTATGTTCTCGGCGATGCGGTCCAGGTAGCCGGTGCGCAGTCGGCGCTCGGCCCGCCAGCGGTCAATCTCCACCACCAGCGCCACGCCTTCGTTCATGGTAACCGCAAGGGGCTGCGCGCCGCCCATCTCGCCGAGGCCGGCGGTCAGCACGAACTTGCCCTTCAGGCTGGGCCAGCCCTGGGCCTTGGCGCAGGCCGCCATCGTCTCGTAGGTCCCTTGCAGGATGCCCTGCGTGCCGATGTAAATCCAACTGCCGGCCGTCATCTGGCCGTACATGATGAGGCCCTTGCGCTCCAGTTCGTCAAAGTAGTCCTGCTTGGCCCACGCCGGCACCAGGTTGGAGTTGGCGATGAGCACGCGGGGGGCGTCGGTGTGGGTCTTGAAGATGGCGACGGGCTTCCCGCTCTGCACCAGGAGCGTCTCGTCGGGTTCCAGGTTGCGCAAACTTTCCAGGATGGCGTCAAAGCATTCCCAGTTGCGGGCCGCCTTGCCGCTCCCCCCGTACACGATGAGGTTGTCGGGGTCAAAGGCCACGTCGGGATCCAGGTTGTGCTGGATCATGCGATACGCGGCTTCAATGAGCCAGTTCTTGCAGGTCAGTTGGGTACCCGTAGGCGGGTGCACCACTCGTTTGGCCATAGTTCCCTCCTTACTGGTTCCTTTTCGGAACAACAACCACAGCCTCCACCTTCCGCAATTCTTCCAGCGGGATGTGGCAGAAGATTCGGTGTCCGTTGCCCGCGTCCTGCCAGGGCGGGGTCTCCCGCTCGCAGATTTCGCCGAGTTTGCGCGGGCAGCGCGTGTGGAATCGGCAGCCGCTCGGCGGGTTCAGCGCGCTGGGCACGGAGCCGCTCAGGCGGATGCTCTTCTGCTCCACCGTCGGGTCGGGGAACGGCACCGCCGACAGCAGCGCCTCGGTGTACGGGTGATACGGCGGCGCGTAGATGGCCTCGGCGGGGCCCGATTCCACCACGTGCCCCAGGTACATGACGGCGATGTAGTCGCAGAAGAACCGCACCACGCTCAGGTCGTGGGCGATGAACACCATCGTCGTCCCCAGTTCGGCCTGAATCTCCAGCAGCAGGTTGAGCACCGCCGCCTGCACCGACACGTCCAGCGCCGAGACCGGCTCGTCGCACAGCACCATGGCGGGCAGGCCCGCGATGGCCCGCGCGATGCCCACGCGCTGCTTTTCGCCGCCGCTCAACTGGCGCGGCAAGCGGTCGTAGTACCGCTCGCCCAACTTCATCATCTCCAGCAGGCGCACCACCTCGCGGCGCACATCCTTGCGCGGGATATTCCGGAATCGGCGCAGCGGCCACGCGATTTGCTGCCCCACGCTGAACGACGGGTTGAGCGTGGAGTCGGGATTCTGGAAGACCATCTGCAGGTTGCGGATGATCTCCATGCTGCGCTTGGAGACCGGCACCGAGATGTCCACGCCCATGAACTCAAACTCGCCGCCCGTCGCCTTCTCCATCCCAACGATCGTCTTCACGAGCGTGGTCTTGCCGCAGCCCGACTCGCCGACGATGCCCAGCGTCTGGCCCCGCTTCACCTCCAGGCTCACGCCGTCCACGGCCTTCACCAACTGCTTGCGCTCCCCGAGCCGCCTGGAAGGCACTTCGTAGTACGTCCTGGCGTCGCGCACGCGGAGCAGGGGCTTCTCGTCGGCGGCGGCAGGGTGCGCGGCCGCCATGCGGACAGGCACCTCCTCGGGCGGCGCCCACGCCAACCGCGCCACCTCCTCGGCGAACAGGCACCGCGCCCAATGCCCTGGAGCCACTTCCCGCAGATCGGGTCGGCTCAGGCTGCAGTCGGGCCGCGCGTAGGGACAACGCGGCTCAAAGACGCACCCTGGCGGGAGATTATCGGGCGGCGGGACTCGCCCCTTGATGGGGTACAGGTAACTGCTGGCCTTGTCCATGCCCAGCCGCGGGACGCACCGCATGAGTCCTTGCGTGTACGGGTGATGCGGCCGCAGGAAGACGTCCTCCACCGAGGCCCACTCCACCAACTCGCCCGCGTACATCACGCCCACGGTGTCGGAGACCCGCGCGATGACGCCCAGATTGTGGCTAATGTACAGGATCGCCGTATCAAAGTCCTTCTGCAACTCCTCCACCAGGTCCAGGACCGCCGCCTCCACCGTAACGTCCAGGGCCGTCGTCGGCTCGTCCATGATGAGCAGCGCGGGGTCGTTGAGCAGGGCCATGGCGATGACCACGCGCTGCTGTTGCCCGCCCGACAGTTGGTGCGGGTAGCGCCGCATGACGCTGGCCGGGTCGGGCATGTACACCCGATGGAGCATTTGGATGCAGCGTTCCTCCGCCTCCTTTCGGTTCATCCCGCGGTGCACCACGAGGACCTCGGCGAGTTGCTCGCCGATGCGCAGCGAAGGGTTCAGCGCCTGCATGGGGTCCTGGTACACCATGGCGATGCGGTCGCCGCGCAGCCGACGAAGGTCCTCTTCGGAGCGCCCCACCAAATCCTGGCCCTGGAAGAGGATGCGGCCATTGGTGATGCGGCCATTCCGCCCCAGGAAGTTGACGATCCCGAAGGCGACGGTGCTCTTGCCGCAGCCCGACTCGCCGACGAGGCCCAGGGTCTCGCCGCGGCGGATTTCAAAGGAGACGTTGCGCACGGCCTGCACGTCCCCTTTGCGGGTCTCGTAGGCAATAGCCAGGTCCTGCACCTTCAGGATCGGAGCACGACGTGCTTGCTGCATCTCCCCTTGCCTTTCCCGAGTTCAGTGCCCTACTGATACCGAGTCGTCTCTTCGCGCAGGCCATCGGCGAACAGGTTCAGCCCCACCACCAGGCTGGATATGGCGATGGCCGGCCACAGCACGCCCAGCGGATTCGTCCAGATGTACTTGCGCGCCTCGTTGATCATGCCGCCCCAGTCGGGCGTCGGGGGCGGCAGCCCCAGCCCCAAGAAGCCGAGCGTGCCGATGGCGAAGATGGCGTAGCCCACGCGGAGCATGGCGTCAATGATGAGCGGCCCGCGCGCATTGGGCAGGATTTCCACGAACATGATGCGCCAGCCGCTATCGCCGCGCAGTTTGGCTGCCGCCACATAATCGCGCACGCGGATGTCCAGCGTCAGGCTGCGCACCAGCCGCGCGATCCCTGGCGCGCCCACAAACGTGATCGCCAGCACCACGTTGAACGCCGACGGCCCGATGGCGGAGATGATGATGAGGTACAGCAGAATGGTCGGGAACGCCATGATCGCGTCCAGGATGCGCATCACCACTTCGTCAATCAGCCCGCCGTAGTACCCGCCGATGAGTCCCAGTAGCGTGCCCAGCGCCACCGAGCACAGCACCGAGATGGGGGCCAGGAGCAGGATCGTGCGGCTTCCGTAGATGAGGCGCGACAGGATATCGCGGCCCAGGTGGTCTGTGCCCAGGGGGTGCGTCGGCGTGGGCGGCTTGTTGATCGCCGCCGAGTCCTGCGCGAAGGGGCTGTGCGGCGCCAGGACAGGCGCAAGAATCGCCACCAGAATCCAGAAGATGACGATGCTCAGCCCCACGACCGCGACGCGCGAGCGGAAGATGATGGACAGCGAATCCCAGGCGCGTCGCCACTTCCGCTTGCCAGCGTCGTAACTCTTTTCCAGGTCTGCTGCGACGGTCATTCGCGCCTCTCCTTGCGTCCTACGAGTCCAACAGCCCCGACTACGTGTACCGAATGCGCGGGTTGAGGAAGGTGTAGATGATGTCGGCCACCAACTGCGTCCCGACGGCCAGCGCCACCATCACCATCGCCCCCGCCTCAATGGCGTTGATGTCCTTGAACAACGCCGAGTCCAGCATGTACATGCCCAGCCCCGGATAGCCGAACACCGACTCCACGACGACGATGCCGCCGATGAGCCAGTTCACGTGGAGCATGATGACCGTGATGGGCGCCATGAGCGCGTTCCGCACGGCGTGCTTGAAGACGATGCGCCAATAGGGCAGGCCCTTGAGGAATGCCGTGCGGATGTAGGGTGCGTTCATGACCTCAATCATGCTGGCGCGCGTCATGCGGGTAACGTAGCCCACCTCCACCAACGTCAGGGTGAGCACGGGCAGGATGAGCAACTTGGGCTGCATGAACGGCGCCACATCGCTCACGAACACCGCCGCGCCCGGAAGGACCTTGAGCCAGAAGGCGAACAGCAGGATGAGGAACACGCCGCTGGCGAATTCGGGCACGGAAGTCGTGATGAGGCTGAACAGCGAGATGGTGCGGTCCAGGGCGCGGCCCTCCTTCAGCCCCGCCAGGATGCCCAGCAGCAGCGCGATGGGCATGATGATGACGAAGGCGATGCCCGCCAGCACGAACGAGTTCCGCAGCCGCCGCACGAGGGTAGGCCCCACGGGCTTGTTCGTCCGCAGCGAGATGCCCGGGTCGCCTCGCAGCAGCCCCTTGCGCAGCGGATAGTACTCCACGCCGCTGGCCTCGGTCATGGTGCGGCCTGCCGAGGCGGGGCCGACTTTCTGCGCCTCCTCGCCTTTGCGCCACAGGACGACGTGGTCGGCGGTGTCCACGCCCCAGAAGATTTCGCTGCCGTCCTCGGCGACCTGCCAGTTATCAAAGAGGACTTCCTCGCGGGTTCCGTCGGGGGCGACGCGAATCTCTATCAGGCCCGTGCCCTTCTTCATGCGCCACTGCTTGAGCGTGCCGTCGGCCTCCACCGCCCACCAGGATGGGCTATCGTACGGCCCCACCCGCGTGTACCGCAATGGCTTGCCCACGAGTCGCCACAAGCGCCAGTCGTTGCCCACCAGCCAGTCCAGATAGCGGATCGCCACGTGCTGGTCCAGGCCCATCTGGTCGCGCAGGAGTTCCACCTGCTCGGGCGTGGCGAATTGGCCCAGGATATGGCGGGCCACGTCTCCAGGCGCCACCTCCGAGATGAGGAAAATGGCGATGGAAACCAGGAGCATCGTCAAGAGCATGAATCCGATGCGGCGCAAAATGTACTTGGCCATGCCAATTCCTTATGAGTATGAAATCACAAGTGCGAACAGTCTTACGGCTTCTGGCAGAGCCGCGCGAGTTGGCGATGCCCGCCCCGCTCCAGATTCGGCTCCCATGCCCGGCCAGGCGGGCATGGGAGCCAGGGTTTACCGATGTGCCGATGGCCCGCTAAGAGCGCTAGGCCTCCGGGTCGTACCAGGCTTGGTACAGGATGTCGTAGTTGGTCGGGTGCGCGCCCACGTTCTTGAACTTCTTGTTGGCAATGTACCAAACATTGGTCCAGAACGCAATTCCGACCGAGCCGCGCTCCATCTGGATGTCTTCCAGTTTGCACATGATGGCGCGGCGCTTCTCCACGTCCAGGGTGCGCTCGGCCTCTTTGAGCAGCGTGGTGAACTCCGGATCCACCCAGTAGGTCTCGTTCCAGGGCACGGGCTTGCCGGTGTCGTCGGCGGTGTAGGCCAGCGCCAGCACCATCGTCCCGAGCGGTCGGTGCGCCCAGATGGTGATGCCCAGCGGGACCTCGGTCCAGATGTCCCAGTACTGCGCCGAGGGCAGGATGTTGAGTTTGATGTCAAACCCGCCCGCCGCCGCCGACTCGCGCAGCGCCTGCGCCATGGCCGGTTCGGCGCGCGCCTGCTGGGTGGACAGTTCCACCGACAGCCCGTTGGGGAAGCCGGCTTCGGCCAGCAACTTCTTGGCGCCCTCCGGGTCGTAGGGCGGGATGTCCTTCGGGCAGTACTCGGGGTGAATCGGCGCCACGTGCGCGTCGTGGCCCAGCACGCCCTCGCCAAACCAGGCCAGGTTCAGCATCTTCTGGCGGTCAATGCACTTCTTGAGCGCCAGGCGCACGCGATTGTCCTTCCACGGGTCCATGTCCACACGCATGCGGATGACGAAGGTCTGGGCCGTGGCCGTGGAGTACACCTTCACCGTGGGCAGGTCCTTCACCGCCTGCCAGATTTCCGCGGACGGGTTGAAGATGTTGTCCACCTGCCCGCTCTGCATGGCCGCGATGCGGGCCGCGTCGTCCTGCCCCAGGTCCAGGTACACCAGCCGGTCCAGGTAGGGGTAGGGCTTGCCGTCGTCGGCCATCAGCCAGTAGTCCTCGCGGCGGCGGAAGACGGCGCGCTCGGTCTCGCGGAACTCCTCCAGCAGGAACGGGCCGGTGCCGATGGGCTGCTTGGTGATGTCGCCCTCAAAGGTGCGCGGGACGATCATGGCCGGGTAGTGGAACAGGTGCTCGGGCACGGCAATCTGCGGCGTGTCCAGGTGCAGTTTGATGGTGTAGTCGTCCACCTTCTCAATGCCGGTCGGCTTCAGGTAACTCAGCAGGCCCAGCATGGACGACCCCACGTCCTTGTCCAGCCACTGCTGGAAGTTGAAGATGACGTCGTCGGCGGTCAGTTCCTGGCCGTTGTTGAACTTGATGCCCTTCCGGAGATGGAGCGTCCACTCCTTGACCTCGGCGTCGGCCTCCCACTTCTCCAGCAGCCAGGGGTGCGTGATGTTGTCATAGTCGGTGTAGGTGAGGTACTCGCAGACCTGGCGGAACTGGTTCACGCCTTCAATCCACGACAGGCGCGCCGGGTGATCCACGCGCGGCACGCGGGTGGCGATGGTCATGGTGCCGCCGCGCTTGGGGCCGGCCGGTTTGGGCGTGGCCGTGGGTGGGACGGGCGTGGGCTGAACGGCAGGAGGCTTCGTGGGCGCGGTGGTGGGGGTCGCCTTCGTGCCGCACGCCGACAGGAAGGCGGTCGCGCTGGCCAGGGACATGCCCAGCAGAGTGGCGTTGCGAAGGAACTCGCGTCGGCTAATCCTTCCCTTCTGGTAGAGGTCCTTCAGTTCGGGGATGTACGGATGCTCGTTCTGCGTCTCATCCTTTTTGATGATCTCCATCGGATACTCCTCCTCTTTGTGTAGAGAATCTGCCCACTGCGTGGGGGTCGGAAACGACCGTTGTCTCCGACATCCGAGTCATCGCAAGAATCTGTCCGAGAGCACCTCCTTTCTACCCGCCAGGGGGATGTAAAGCCAGGGCAACCTCTGGGTGTGAATGTGGAACGATGCGCGAATAGATTGTCCCCGCAAGGCCGCCACCTGCCCGCAACCGACCGGCTGGGATGGAAAACCGGCGCGATTAGGGTCATGTGATATATCAATTATAGCACATGCTGTGCTACCTGTCAAGAGAGATGCGCGAGGTATTGCAAATTGGCACGTTATGTGGTATAATTGGGAGTAGAACGAGCATACACGTTGCGGCGGGCGCGCACGCGAGGTGCGCCCAGGAGGTTCCGATGCCATCTACTCAGCCCGGCGAGACGTCCAAAGCGGTGATCTACAAACAGTTGCGGCGGGCCATTATCATGGGACACCTGAAGCCCGGCCTGAAACTGGACGTGGACGAACTGGCGCGCAAGTACGGCACCAGCGTTACCCCCGTCCGCGACGCCCTACAGATGCTGGGCCAGGAAGGTCTCGTAACCATCAAGTCCCGCTCGGGCTACTTCGTTACGCATACCACCCTCAAGGAACTGCGCGATCTCCTGGACCTCCGCGAGATTTTGGAAATCGCCGCCGTGGAGCGCGCCATCGGCCGCATCACCGAGGAGCAGTTGGAGCAACTGGCGCACGTCCACGCTCCCTACACCGGCGACGACGACGAATCCTACGACCGCTACACCGACGAGAACCGCCGCTTCCACTACCTTCTCGCGAAGGCGTCGGGCAACGACCAACTGGCCGAGACGCTGGGCCGGCTCCACGACCGCCTGGCCCGTTTCATGGTGCTGCGCCACGCGGGGCGCATCCAGCCCGAAAGCCACGCCCGCATTCTGGAAGCCATCCGCCAGGGTGACAGGGACAAGGCCATCGCCCTCACGCGCCAGGAACTCAACGCCACCCGCGACGCCATCCTGGACCGCGTGATGCAGGAAGAGGCCGCCAACTGGCCCGTCGGCGCGATCCGCTGATCCTCCTCCCCTACTCCAGTCTGATGCGAAACTCGCTTCGGATGGCGGCATCCACATCCGCCGGCCACGCGGGCGGCCGCTGGCCTGCCAGAAGCGCGGCGACCCGCTCCTGCGCGCGGGCGCGGGTATCCCGCCGGCCGTCCTCCTCCCACATGGCGCGGCTCTGGCGGTCGGCCACGCGCGGGTAGAAGAACTCGCCCCGCATGTGCCGCACCGTGTGCGGGTCCGCCAGGTAATGCCCGCCCGGCCCCACGCGCCCGATGGCCTCCACCGCCATCGTCTCCTCGGTTATGTCAATCCCGCGGAGCGCGCGCATCGCCATCCCCACGATCTCGTCGTCTATCACCGCCTGCTCGGGCGAGACCGCGCTCATGTTGGTTACCATGCCGATGGCGTGGTGGATATAGTTGCACCCTCCCATGGCCGCCAGCAAGAACGTGGCCATCTTCTCGTACCCCGCCTGGGCGTCGGGAATCTTCGCGTCGCTCATCCCGCCCGAGCCGTAGATGGGCACGCCGTAGAACTGCGCCATCTGCGCCGCGGCCGCCTGCATCATCCCGAACTCCACCGCCCCGCCCAGGTATCCGCCGCTGCGCATGTCGGCCACGCCCGGGATGTAGCCGGCCAGCACCGGCGTGCCGGGCCGCGCCAACTGGGTCAGCACGATGCCGCTGAGTTGCTCGGCGTTCAGTTGCACCAGCGTCCCCGCCAGCGTTACGGGCGATGTGGAGCCGGCCATCGGCGCCGACGACAGCGCCACCGGCAGGCCATGCGCGCACCATTCCAGCAGGATGTCCGTTACCTCGGTGTCCAGGCGCAAGGGGCTGACCATCCAACTCGTGATGGCCGAGATGAAAGGGCGCGCCCGCAGGCGGTCTTCCCCGCCCGCCAGGATCGCGCCCAGACGGATCACCTGTCGCGCGCCCGCCACCGAGTCCACGCCGCCCATCACGTGTTTGCCCGTGCCCCGCAGGCACGCGTAGAACCGATTCACGGGCACGTCCTCGCGCGGCACGTCCGTGGGATACAGGGGCGCGACGACGAAATCGCAATGCTCCAGCGCGTCCGCGAGCCGCGCCATCATCGCCACGTCGCGGAGCGTGCACGGGCGCGGCGTGTCGGCCCCCGCATCCAGCACCATCGTGGGCGAGCCGCCCGTGCCCGCGTACACCCGCCTGCCCTCCAGCACGATGTCGTGTTCGGGCAACCGCCCGGCCAGCACCACCCGGTGCGGGACGGTCTTCAGCGCGGCGTCCACCATCGCCCGCGGGATGCGCACCCGGTGGCCGTCCACGGATGCGCCGCCCTCGCGGTACAGGCGCAGCGCCGTCTCGTTCTCCACCAGGATTCCCGTCGTCTCCAGCACCGTCAGCGACGCCTGGTGAATCTCTTGCACCTGCGCCTGACTCAAGGGGCGGTACTGCCCGCCCTCAGGCCCCGGTCGCGCCATGCTTCACCCCCTGCTACTTGCCCGCCCGACGCCGCAGCACGGCCCGAATCTCTTCCTCGGCGGCATCCGGGAGCGGCGCCACCTCATGCTCGCTCAGGATGCGGCGCGCCCGCTCGTTGGCGCGGGCAGCCATATCCTTGCCGCCCTTGTCGCGCCACTCGTCGTAGCGCATGCGGTCTATCACGCGCGGGCGGAACTGCGCCCACTTCCAGTTGCGCAGCGTGTGCTCGTCGGCGAGGAAGCCGCCGCCGGGCGTCGCGCGATGGATGGCCTCGCGGGCCAGCGTGCGCTCGCTCACCTCCACGCCGTTCATGATGAAGCGCACGTCGCGGATGATCTCGTCGGCGATGACCAGCATCTCCATGGACGACGTGGAGCCATACTCTATGTACCCGACATCGTGCACCAGGTTGCAGCGGGTCAGGTAGGCGGTCATGATGGTGATGGCGGCCTCCAGGCCGGCTTGAGCGTCCACCACTTTGCTGTCGGTGGCCCCTGCCGCGCCCCACGTGGGCAGGCCGTAGAATCGGGCGATGTCGCACCAGGCCGCCATGCCCGTGGGCCACTCGGGCGCGCCGTAACTGACGATGGCCGACTTCATGTCCAGCGCGGCGGTGTTCATGCCGTAGAGGAACGGCGTGCCGGGCCGCACCAACTGCGTGAGCACAAGCCCCACCAGACATTCGGCGTTGCCCAGCGCCAGCGCCCCGGCCAGCGTGATCGGCCCGCCGCCCCCTGTGTTCGGCGACGGCGGGTAGGTTACCGGAATCCCCTTCTCGGCGCAGAACAGCAACTTGTCCACCGACTCGTCGGGATACAGCAAGGGCGAGATGGACTCGGCGTAGAGCATCAGGAACGGCCGCTCGCGCAGGCGCTGCTCGCTGCCGGCGACGGCGCACGCGATGCGGTAGATGTCCTCCATGTCGCCGCGGTGGTTCGCGGTGTACACGTTGGGCTTCACCGACCCGCGGATCATGCCGATGAACCCGTGGATGTACACGTCCAGCGGCGGCACGTCCGACGGGTTGCTCATGGACATCACGCACGAAATCTCGTCCAGACCATCGCTGAGGCGCGCGATGCGGTACACGTCGTCGTACGTGGCCTTGCGGCGTTGGCCGGTCTCCACGTCAATGGTGAACACGCAATCGGAGCCGCTGCCGAAGAACACGTTGCCGGCTTCCAGGGGCATCACCAACTCGCCCAGGCGGTTGTACATCGGGATGCGCGACGGAGCCGAGGCGATGGCGTCCATGACGAGGCGCTCCGGAATCTTGATGCGCCCGTCGGACTCCCACGCGCCGGCATCCAGCAGCAGCGTTCGCGCCGCCTCGTTTTTCATCACGATGCCGGTTCGGGATAGGATGTCCAGGCTGGCGTTGTGAATGGCCACAATCTGCTCGTCCGACAACATGCGTATCGTCGGACGGAGCGTCTCAATGGGTATCTGCTCCGACACAGGAGTCTCCTTTCATGACGTTTATTGCGTTATTGCAGGGGCGCGCAGTGCCCCAGGCAAGCCCCCGCATGAGGAGGTGCGAGGCGGTTTGTCCGCCTCCGGCGCCTCGCGATAACAGCCCCGCCGCGGTGAGCGGTTCGGGCGCATTTCAGTTTGGCGAGCACGACCGCCGCAATGCGCAAACTCCGAGCAGAGTCGCAGGCCGCTGCACATCCGATGAAGCCAGCCCTTGCCGCAGGCGATGCGGCGAGGGGGGCTGTAACCTCACCCAACCCCTCCCACACCCTCCCCTTCCTCTCCGCGGGCGGAGAGGGAAGGAGAGGGCTGGGGTGGGGATGGGTGAGGTAAACCCTGCTCGGCAAACCGACATGCGTGCGGCGACTACGCCAACTTGCGGGCCACGTCCACAGCGGTCGCGGCGTCGGGCGCGTAGGCGTCGGCGCCGATCTGCTGGGCGAAGGCCGCCGTTACCGGCGCGCCGCCCACCATGATCTTGACCGATTCCCGCAGCCCGGCCTCGTTCAGAGCGTCAATGGTGGACTTCATGTTGACCATCGTTGTCGTCAGCAGGGCGCTCATGCCCACGATGCGCGGCTTGTGCTCACGGACCGCCTGCACGAAGGCTTCGGGCGCCACGTCCGTGCCCAGATCCACCGTTTCAAACCCGGCGCCTTCCAGCATCATCTTGACCAGGTTCTTGCCGATGTCGTGCAGGTCGCCCTTCACCGTGCCGATGACGTACTTGCCCACCGTTGGCGAGTCGCTGGCCGACAGCAGCGGGCGCAGCACGTTCATCCCCGCGTGCATGGCGCGCGCCGCGATGAGCACTTCGGGCACGAACAGGTCGCCCGCCTTGAAATCCTTGCCCACCTGGTCCATGCCCGCGATGAGGCCGTCCTGGAGAATCTCCTTCGGCGTCAGGCCCGAGTCCAGCGCCTTCTGCACCAGTTCGGCCACTTCCTCGTCTTCGCCCTCGTACAACTTGATTGCGATCTTCTGCAGAATGTCTGCCATTGGAATACCCTCCTCCCGATTGTTTTGAAGTTCTTTATTGTCTTACACTCACCGTGCAGGGCTGGGACGCCCGGCGGCGGTGAAGGTAAGTTCCGTGCACAGATACACCTCGTGCCCCCATCCGGCCTGCGCCATCGCGACGCGGTCCTCCCGCGCGATGTGCACATCCACGTCGGCGGCGCCCGCCCGTCGCACCGCAGCGGCCAGTTGCGGCGGAACCACTCGCTCGGCGTAGGCGACGGCGTCCTCCACGGTCGGGAAGTCGCGCACTTCGCCGGGGAGGTGCACGCGAAACGCCTCGCCTCCGGGGAGCGGTTGCACCATGACCCGCCACGTCTGGACGACCCCGCCCGCGACGGCCCCGACCGCGTTGGCCACATCGGCGTGGTCTGGGATGATCAAATCCGTGTGCAGCATGTCGGCCACCGCCGGCATGTACGCGGCGGCCGGCGCCCCGATGGCCACGATCGGCTCCCGCAGGCCCAGCCGACAGTTCAGGCTGGAGCCGTTGCCGTTGCTAACGGAACGCGCAAACAGCGCGTCCAGCGCGGGCATCGTCCAATCAGCCGCCACACCCTCATCGGCGAGGACTTTGGTAACCAGTTCCCGCGCGACCTTCTCGGAGACCGCAGCCACCACTCGCTCGCAGAACGCCTCGGCCGCGCAGCCCAGCCTCGCCGCAAGCAGCCTTGCGCCCAGGCCCGACGCGCGGGCGTCCCATCGGCGGAAGCGCCCCAGGACATGCAGGGCGTCGGTGGGGGTGAAGCCGGCCCTGGCCACCAGGCCCAGCGCCTCCAGGCGCTCCAGCCGCCTGAGCGCCACCAGCGGATACCCGCCCTCGCGCAGCAGCGCCGTTACAGGGCGCGGCCCATCGGCCAGACTGCGCAGGAGCGACCGCTCCTCATCGGCCAGGGCATTGACGGGCCGGCGCTGCAGAAGCGCAAACTGCCCGACCCACGGCTCGTCCCCGCCCTGAGCCGCCTGGCGCTCCAACTCGGCCACGACGTCGGGATGATCCGAGGCCAGCAGGCACAGCGGAACCACGCGGCCCGGCCCGATGAGCAGCCGGCGCTCCCCGTCCAGGCGCACCAGGCTATCGCCGCCCAGGCCGGTGGTGCGGACGTCCACGGCCTCCACCATCGTCTGCCACTGGCCGACGCGCGCGCCTTCGGGGTTGAGGCGCGGGTGCCCACCGCGCAGCGCCGCGATGTCCGTCGTCGTTCCGCCCACGTCCACCACCCACACATCGCGGCGGCCGGCCAGGTGCCAGGCTCCGACGGCGCTCGCGGCAGGGCCGGAGAGAATCGTCTCAACGGGCCTGAGCATGGCCCATTCGGCGCGCACCAGCGAGCCGTCGCCTTTCACCACCATCAGCGGCGCCGAAATCCCCTGTTCGGCCAGCGTGCGCTGAACTGTAGAAATGAGATCTTGCAAGAGCGGGATGAGGCGCGCGTTGAGCGCCGCCGTCGTCGCCCGCCGCACGGCGTTCAGCCGAACCGACAGTTCGTGCCCGCACGTTACGGGCAGCGGGCGCCCGTCGTCCGAATGCCGCGCGGTCGTCTCCTCAATGATGGCGCGCGCGCGAAGTTCGTGCGCGGGGTTGCGCGCCGCGAAGTAGCCCGAAACCGCGAAGGCCGCCACGCGCCCGATCCGCGATGCCACAGCCTCGCGCACGGCCTGCTCGTCCAGCGGCTCCACCTCGTCGCCGATGGCGTCGTGGCCACCCCGCACATAGACCACATCGGGCGTAACCAGCGCCCCCTCAAACCCGAATTCGCGCATCAGGTCGCGGTCGTAGCCGATGAGGATCAGGCACACGGGGCTGCCCTGGCCCTCCACGATGGCGTTGGTGGCCAGCGTCGTGGACAGCGCCACCAGGCTCACGCGCGATGCCGCCACGCCCCCCTGCGACAGCACCGCCGCGATGGCCTTGCCGATGCCCACCGACAAGTCCCAGCGCGTCGTCAGCGCCTTGGCCGAGTGGAGCACCTGGCCCGTGCCTTCATCCACCAGCGCGGCGTCGGTGTACGTCCCGCCCGTGTCAATGCCAAGCGCGATGGTCATTCGGCGTCCTCCCGCCTGCGCCAGCAGGTGTCGGCCAGGGCACAGGCGCGGCACAGCGCCCCAACATGGGCGGATGAAAAGCCAGGCCCCATGCCGATGAGTCCCGAGCAGGACTTGTGCGGCCGCAGGACGCAGTAGGGCGACAATTCCACGCCGATGTCGGCGAGGGGCAGGAGCGCGCACAAATCCCGCTGCCCGTCCACGGCCCAGCCCACCAGCGACCCAGGGCTGAGCGCAGGCGACACGCCCCATCCCTCCGCGGCCGCGCGCTGCTCGGCGGTGGTTCGCACCGCCTCGCCCACCGCTCCGAGGGCCAACACGCCTGCGGTGTCCAGCATGAACGCCAGCAGGGCCTCGCCCTGTCGGTGCAGGCCGTTCACCCGCATCTCCAGTTCCAGCCCGATGGTCCACACCGCCACGAGGACGCGACGCGCCTCTCGCACAAACGCCGCGCCCTGCCCCATCTTGAGTTCGCGCGCCCCGTCGGACGTCCGCAGCACAAGGGCGTCGTCCGACGCGCCGGCCACCTCAAACTCGTCCCAGACCGCCGCCGGACGCGCCAAATCCAGCGCCATCAGCGCCGCCATGTCGGCGGCCTGGCGCGCCAGCGGGCTGTGGGATTTGCGGTGGCCTTTGCGCACCTGGGATTCCAGGATGGCCTCCGACGTCAGAGTTATGGGGATGTCGCGCAGGATGGTCGCCATTCGGCTCCTCGCGGAGAATCGCCTGCCGCGCTACTTGGCTTGCGCAGCCTTGAGGCGTTTCTTGTAGTCCTTCAAGTACCGCATGGCGTAGTCATCGCGGCCCAGGATGAGATCGGTCGCCAGAATCGCGGGCCGCACCTTGGCCGCGTCCACAATCGGGCAGTTGACGCCGCGCAGGATGGCCATGGCCAAGAAGACGCCGTTGATGGTCTCGCGCTCGGGCAGGCCGAACGAGATGTTGCTGGCGCCCAGGGTCATGTTCACGCCCAACTCCTCGCGCACCATGCGGATGGCATCCAGCGTTACCAGGCCAGCGCGGGAATCGGCGCCCACGGTGAGGGCCAGGCAGTCTATGACCACATCCTGGCGCGGGATGCCCATGGCTTCGGCGCGCTCCACGATGCGGCGGGCCACCGCCAGGCGACCTTCGGCCGTGGGCGGAATGCCCTGCTCGTCCATGGCAAGCCCGATGACGGCGGCGCCGAATTCGGCCACCAGCGGCAGGACGCGGTCCAGGCTGGCCGGTTCGCCGTTGACCGAGTTCACGAGCGGCTTGCCGTTGGGGGCCAACTCTCGGTACAGGGTCAGGGCGGCTCGCAGGGCGGCGGGGTTGGCGCTGTCTATGCACAGCGGAACATCCACCGTCTCGGCCACCAGTCGCACGGCCTTCGGCAACAGGTCCACCTCGTCAACGCCGGCAGCGCCCACGTTCACGTCCAGGACGTCGGCGCCGGCGTCCACCTGGGCCTCGGCTTCCTGGCGCACGATGTCCAGGTTGCCCTCGGCCAGCGCCGCGGCCAGGCGTTTCTTGCCGGTGGGGTTGATTCGCTCGCCGATGAGGACGGTGGGCCTATCGGGGCTGATGACCACGGTCTTGCGGGCACTCCTCAGGACGGTTTCCATACGCATCTCCTCGTTGGCATGATGGGTATATCAGGCTCTGTCGGCGGGGAACGGGGCGCCCTGCAAAGCGTGCAGGGCAGGTCGGTATCCCAACTCGGCAGAGATTCTACGGGTTGTTTCCAGCAGGAGCGCCGCCAGTTGCGGGAAGACCGCGGGCAAGACGCGGAACGCAGGCCCCGCCAGGCTCACCGCCGCGTGGACGGCGCCCGTGTGGTCGTAGATAGGCGCGGCCAATGCGTTCAGGCCATCTTCCAGTTCTTCCACGGCGACGGCGTACCCCTGCGCGCGCACGCCATCCAGTTCCTCGCGCAGGCGCTCTGGGTCGGTGATGGTGCGAGGCGTCAGGCGCTCCAGGCGCGACCGCAGGAATCGTTCCAGTTTGTCCGTGGGCAGATGCGCCAGCAGGACTTTGCCCGCCGCCGTGCAATGGGGCGGCATACGGCGGCCCACCCAACCGATGTTCTTCACGCTCCGCATCGGCGGCGCGAATTGCTCCAAATCCAGCACCTGGCCCTCGTGGAGAACGGCCAGGTTCACGGTCTCCTGGCAGCGCTCGGAGAGTTCGCGCAGATGGGGCCGCGCGATCTCCCGCACGTCCATGTGCTCCACCACCTGCGCCGCGAGGGTGATGAGTTCCAGCCCCAAACGATAGCGCTCCGTTTCAGGGTTGCGGGCGACCAGGCCCTGGCGTTCCAGCGTGGCCAGCAGCCGTGAGACGGTGCTCTTGTGAAGGCCGAGTTCGCGGCTGAGTTCGCTCACGCCGCGCTCGGGCTTGTCGCGGGAGAAGGCGCGCAGGATCGCGATAGCGCGCTCCACAGATTGCACGGCTGGGTCTCGGCGGTTGGCCATGGAATGCGACCCCTATTGGGCGCGTGTGGCGCCAGGTGTTGCACAATGCGGAACACCGTTACATATTGCGCAACATTATACCCGATCTCGCGCCGCTGTCAAATTCGGCCACACGCCTCGCCCCGCCGCCACGCGGTGAGAGGGCCAGGGTGAGGGGTGCTCGCGGGCCACACACCTCACCCCCAGCCTTCGGCTTCCCCCTCTCCGCGCGCGGAGAGGGGGAACGAGGGGGTGAGGTCGGCACGCGCGCACCAGCCCGATGCTTCCGCGTCGGGCGACGAGGAACCGCGAATCCACGCCAATGAACGCGAATTCGCCCCCAACCCGCGCAGGGCTTCGCCCCTTCAGCCCGGCGCTTCCGCGTCGGGCGGACTGTTCCCTCTCCCGCCG